>ENA-ORTB01003209-ORTB01003209.1-human-gut-metagenome-genome-assembly--contig:-NODE-3209-length-13290-cov-4.587684_pt1 | contig 13290 bp, 10 predicted proteins | sample MGYA00241905_ERZ509174 | MGnify/ENA primary metagenome ERZ509174 (study PRJEB26280, sample SAMEA2338851) | human gut metagenome | biome: human gut; feature: human-associated habitat; material: faeces...
TCAGGTACATAACGCAACGTTCGAATCCAAGTCCGAATCCTGCATGTCTTGTAGAACCATATTTTCTCAGATCAAGGTAGAATCCATAATCTTCTTCCTTAAGTCCAAGTTCTTTCATTCTTCCAAGAAGCTTGTCATAATCATCCTCTCTCTGGCTTCCTCCGATGATTTCTCCGATTCCCGGTACAAGACAGTCTACAGCTGCTACTGTCTTACCATCTTCGTTCATCTTCATATAGAAAGCTTTGATTTCCTTCGGATAATCTGTAACGAATACAGGACGTTTGTATACCTGCTCTGTCAGATAGCGCTCATGCTCTGTCTGAAGGTCGCATCCCCAGGATACTTTATAATCAAACTTATCATTGTTCTTCTCAAGGATCTCTACTGCCTCTGTGTATGTTACACGTGCAAAGTCAGAGTTCACTACATTATGAAGTCTGTCAAGAAGTCCCTTATCAACGAAAGAGTTGAAGAAGTTCATCTCTTCCGGTGCATTCTCAAGTACGTAGTTGATCACATACTTCAACATAGCCTCAGCCAGTTCCATATCATCTTCAAGATCTGCAAATGCGATCTCCGGCTCGATCATCCAAAACTCTGCCGCATGTCTTGTTGTGTTAGAATTCTCTGCGCGGAATGTCGGTCCAAATGTATAAATATTGCGGAATGCCTGTGCATAAGTCTCACCATTAAGCTGACCGCTTACTGTAAGGCTTGTCTCTTTCCCAAAGAAATCCTGTGTATAATCTACAGTTCCATCCTCATTCTTCGGAACATTGTCCATATCCAGTGTTGTAACACGGAACATCTCTCCTGCACCCTCACAGTCACTTCCTGTGATCAGCGGAGTGTGTACATATACAAATCCTCTGTCCTGGAAGAACTGGTGAATCGCATATGCTGCCAGAGAACGAACTCTGAATACAGCCTGGAATGTGTTTGTTCTCGGACGGAGATGAGAAATTGTTCTAAGATACTCAAAACTGTGACGCTTCTTCTGCAGTGGATAATCTGGCGCAGATGCTCCTTCGATCACAACCTCTTCTGCCTGGATCTCAAATGGCTGCTTAGCCTGTGGTGTCGCTACCAGTGTACCCTTAACAATGATTGCTGTTCCTACATTCAGCTTGGAAACCTCAGCGAAGTTCTCCATCTTATCATGATATACAATCTGTAATGTATCAAAATAAGATCCATCATTCAATACGATAAATCCGAATGTCTTAGAATCTCGAATGCTTCGAATCCAGCCTCCAACTGTTACCTCTTTGTCCAGATATCCCTCTCTGTTCTTAAATAACTCACGAATTGTTGTCAGTTCCATACCATTTACTCCTTCAAATAATTCTTCTATCTTTTTCTATTATCAGAATCTTCAAACAGATGCCTCCCGGCAGTCTTAACAGTTATTATAACACTCCAGGAGCGCAGAGTAAATAAGAAACAACTGATATCACTATGTATTTCATCTATTTTCTCAGTTTTTCCAGTTCTGCCCTCAACCGGATCAGTTCCTTTTCTGCCTCCAGTGATTCTTTCTCCGCTTTCAGTGTTTCCCTTTCCTGCTTTATTGCTTTTACTTTTTCCCTTTCCTCTCCAAGAGCCTCATCCAACTCGTCAATCATTAGTTTTACTGTATTACGATCCAATATTTCCAGTTCTTTTGAAAACATCCCCATCATCCTTTCGCTGTTCCGGCAGATGTTATAGATTTCTTCATAAATGTCCTTTGAAAAACTCTTGAAAACACTATTACTTTTTTTATGTCTCGATAATGAAACTTTTTCCTAATTCTCTTCTTACTCTTTTATACTGTCTTAATAACATATCAGCCGAATAACATGCACTACGCTCCCCTGGAAAAAGATATCCGATAGTGTTTCTCCTTCTGTTTTTTACTCCCGGCCAGAAGTAGATATAGAATAATTTGATGCACTTGAAATTTCAATGTGTTTTTTGTTCGTAACTCATCTTTTTTGTTGATAAAATGAGGATATCTTTTTTCTACACAAAACAATATTTTTCTAAAATTTTCCAGGTGAATAACTTTATAAACATATTTTGCATAATTACTATTGCTTACGGATGCTTATAAACCGTACAAATAACTGTCCTAAAGCAATAAAAATCTCGAATTTTGTATCTATATATAAACATGCCTTTCCTCTCTTGAAATCCAATATTTTCTAGTATAAAATATTCTCGTTAAATTCTTGACGAATAGCAATATAACAACGGCAGTTCTCTTACTGTGTTACCATTCACAGCAGGAGAGCTGCCGAATTACAAAAGAATAAGGAGTTATATCATGGACAATCATTTTAACACTCCCGCAGAAGTCATTGATCTGAGTATCAAGGCCTGCGAGAACAAAACCCGTCTTCCACTTGGAAAAATGATTCTGCTCGGCATCATGGCCGGTGCGTTTATTGCTTTCGGCGGTGCCACAAGCAGCACAGCAGCACACGCAGTAGAAAATGTTGGCGTAGCAAGAGCTCTTGCCGGATGTATCTTCCCTGTCGGACTGATGCTCATCGTATTTCTTGGCGGCGAACTTTTTACCGGAAACTGTCTAATCATCATGGACGTGTTTGACAAACGTGTCACATGGGGCGGATTATTCCGAGATCTTTTCATCGTATTTTTCAGTAACCTGATCGGTGCTCTTTGCGTGGATCTACTCATTGTATACAGTGGAAACCTGAACTACTCAGGCGGACTTCTCGGTGCTTATACAATCAAAGTTGCTGTTGGAAAGATCGCAATTTCACCACTGCAGGGAATCACTTCCGGAATCTTATGTAATATCCTGGTATGTCTTGCAGTACTGATGGCTACTTCCGCAAGAGATATTGCCGGTAAGGTATGGGCAATTTTCTTCCCAATCTGTGCCTTCGTAGTCGGCGGATTCGAACACTGCGTTGCCAATATGTTCTATATCCCGGCCGGTATCCTTGCTTCACTTAATCCGGCTTATGTTGCGAAAGCAGAAGAAGCTTACGGAATTACAGCTGAACAGATTGCGACACTGACACCACTTCACAGCCTTGCAAACTTTATTCCGGTTACACTTGGAAATATGCTCGGTGGTATGATCTTTGTCGGACTTCCGCTATATCTGATTTATAAAAAGAACTGGGAAAATAAATAAGGACTGTTTTAAAGAAAAACTCATGTGAATCTCTTCTAACGAACTCACATGAGTTTTTTCTATCTCTGAGATTGTTGGCGTAGGTGCTCAAAAAAAGAACCTGAAACAAATCAGTTTCAGGTTCTTCAGAGGCGCAGACCGGATTTGAACCGGTGAATCAGGGTGTTGCAGACCCACGCCTTACCGCTTGGCTACTGCGCCGTATTTATTTAACTATTAAAGTATAGCAAAATACGTGCAGTACGTCAATGGTGTTTTCTTTGATTTTTAACTTCATTATTCAACTTCTACAGGAATGAATGAAAATGTTGTCACATCAAACAATCCCATGTCTGTCAGCTTAATCTCCGGAATTACTGCAAGTGACATAAAGCACAGTGTCATTACCGGCTCCACATCTCCACAGATTCCAAGTTCTTCGTATGCTTTTTCATGAATGTCTGTTAATTTCTGATCTACCCATTCTCCGCTCTGATCACTCATCAGTCCGGCAATCGGCATTGGCATGCTCTCGATCACTTTTCCTTCCTTCACAAGAACAATACCACCTTCCTGCTCGATCAGACTGTTCACGGCAAATTCCATCTCTTCATCATTAACTCCAACAACAATGATGTTATGAGAATCGTGAGCCACTGAAAGTGCTACAGCACCTTCTTTGATTCCGTATCCTTTCAGGAATCCACAAGCTACATTCCCTGTTCCCTGATGACGCTCAACAACAGCTACTTTTACAAGATCAACTTCTGGATTTCTTACGAACTCTCCATTTGCATCCAACTCAATCTCTACTGTATCTTTCGCTGTTACAACTCCACCCGGAAGAATCTTGATTACATTTACTTTGTTTGATTTCAGGTTCATTTTAAATTTCTCTTTGGAGAAATCTTTTACGATCACACTTCCCTTAACGGAAGAAATATCACATTTTTTGATCTCCGGCAGATATTTTCCTTCTTCTGCCACCAGAGCACCTTCTACAAATACACGGTTTACATGGAAATCTTTCAGATCATCCAGAAGAACAACATCCCCACGGTATCCCGGTGCAATTGCTCCTCTGTCTTTCAGGTCAAAGCATTCTGCTGCGTTAAGTGTTGCCATACGAATTGCTATCACAGGATCAAGACCTTCCTCTACACAGATACGCAGATGATTATCAAGATGTCCTTCGTGAAGGATTGTCTTCGGCTGACGGTCATCAGAACAGAGCAGGCATCTTCTGCTGTTCTCTGCTGTCACACCTTTAAGCAATGTTCGAAGGTTATGGCATGCTGATCCCTGACGAAGCAAAATGTACATTCCTCTCTCCAATCGATCACTCATCTCTTCTACGGTAGAACATTCATGATCAGCTGCGATTCTTGCTGCCGCATATGCATTCAATTCTTTCCCTGTGATTCCTGGTCCATGTCCATCAATAAATTTGCCTTCCTGTTTTGCTACAATGATCTTATCCAGATCACTGTCTGCCGCATTGATCACGCCCGGGAAATTCATGAATTCACCAAGTCCGGCAATTCCTTCTCTTGTGATCGGCTCTTTCATTGCTTCTGCATCGATCACCGCACCTGAATGCTCGAATGGTGTAGCCGGTACACAGGATGGCAGCTCATATTTCACATCAAGCACTGTGTTCTCAGCTGCTTTCATCATATAGTCCAGACCAGCGATTCCACATACATTTACGATCTCATGTGGGTCTGCCATAATTGTTGTTCCTCCATGTGGAACTAACAGGCGTCCAATCTCTTCAGGACTTACATAAGAAGATTCAATATGGATGTGGCTGTCGATAAATCCTGGCGCTGCATATCTTCCTTCTGCATCAATCACTTTCACGCCTTCATACTCACCGATACCTGCAATCTGATTACCTGAAAATGCAATGTCTCCTTCCTGGATCTTTCCTGAAAATACGTTTACAATCTTACAATTTTTAATCACCAGATCTGCCGGAATTCTTCCTGCAGCTGTATCAATAAGTTTCTTTAATTCCACCTTCATTGTTGCTACGTCTTTCACGTCAGAAGTCCTCCTCTTTATTTTTCGTCTGAATCCTCTTTGCTTTTAAATGGAATCACTTCGCATTCATTTAAAGCTTCTTCGTCTTCGTCTGAATCTTCTTCGTCATCTTCTTCCTCAAGAAAGCTTTTGATTTTTGATAAACAAATTTTGATTTTCCTAAACGAATTTTCACCCTTTACATCGGTTTCATCTTTCTCTGCATCCGGCACAAAATTCTCTGATGACTCTTCCTCTGTGTCCTCTGTAATCACAGGCATCGCGATTGTCTCACCCAAAGCTTCGGACTCTTCTGAGCTATCTCTGTTTTCGGTCACTGCCTCTGTTTCAGTCGCCGTATTTATTTCTGTAATTCCTTCTGTCTCAGCCGTTTCATTTATTTCAGATGTTACATCTGTCTCAGCTTCTTCTGTAGTTGCATCTGTCTCAACTGCTCCTTCTGCTTCTGTAGTCAGATCTGCATCCTTCTCCTCTTCTATTTCGTCTGTTCCATTAATTCCTTCTAACAGCGCATCAACTGTCTTCTCTTCCTCTGACACTTCTTCTGCCTCTGGCTTCGGTTCACACGGCATCCCCACTGTAAAGCAGCTTCCGGATCCCAGGATACTTTCTGCATCCACCCATCCATCGTGTACTTCAGCAATCCATTTTACAACAGAAAGTCCCAGTCCAAAATGACCTTCTCCGGCACCTAAAGGATCTCCTCTGAAAAACCGATCCCATACGTGCGGCAGATCCGTCTCCGAAATTCCAATTCCCGCATCTGCAATCTTACAGGTAAATTCACTGCCTTTGCTTTCAACAACAACTTTGATCAGTCCAATCTCCCGGCTATAATCAATGGAATTCTCCAGCAGATTTAACAACATCTTCCGATAACAGTTCTCATCCACTTCTGCGTAGATCTCCGGTTCAATCTCATAGTCTATCTGCACCGGTTCATCTGCCTCCTGAAGTCTGCTGATCTGACCTTCTATAATTCCTGTTGTCAGTTCACTGATATTCATGCGTTTTTTATAAGCCGGCTGGCATCCCTGATCTGCCTTTGCAAAAAATGAGACTTCCTGAATAAAATCTGAAAGAATCTGTGCCTTCTTCTGCACCAGTTCAATCTGCCAGCGCTGACGCTGGGACAGTCGCCAGTCGCCAAGGCACCATGCGCTTCGTGTAAGGATCACACTGACCGGCATCCACATCTCCTGTACAACATTTTCTGCAAAATGTCCCTCCTCGCGCACATCCTCAAGTAATTCATTCAATGTCAGCTGCAGTCTCTCCAATTCCGCATCAGATTCTTCCAGTTCCAACTGTCTGGAGAAATCTTTTGTTCTACAGATTTCCGCCGCTGACTCTGCCAGGTCTGCAGTCCGTTTCAGAACCTCTCTTACCAGAAAGTATCCAATTGCAAGAGATGCGATGAAAACGATTGGAAGTACCACCTTCGCCATCGCTTTTGCTGACTGCGCATCTGTTCCACTTATCACTGTAGCAAGAAACAACGCAATGCCTGTTGCCACGAATATGCACCCTGTATATTTTAGTGTTAATTTTATTTTCAAAGATATTTTTTTCATTCGTACTCCTCCAATGGAATCTCTGACATTCCAAATTAGATTATAGCACATTTTAAAACAGTATGTTGTGAAATTCTTCTTAAATAAAAAGTTTTTATTATGCTTTTCCGCCTTGTATTTCTCTCTGATTTGCCCTATCCTAAAAAGTAAATATATCAGCAAAAAAAGATTTTTAAAACAATTTGAAAGAAGGAAATATCTATGAACAATTCAGTTTCTCAAGAACTATTAAAATTTCTTCAAAAGAGTCCCACAGCATTTCATGCAGTTCAACAGATGAAATCAGAGCTTCTTGCAGTTGATTTTACTGAACTAAAGGAAAATCAGCGTTGGAATATAGAATGCGGCAAACACTATTTTGTTACACGAAATGACTCTTCCCTGATTGCATTTACGATTCCGGAAAATGGTATTGACAAGATGCACATTCTGACAAGTCATAGTGATTCTCCGACCTTTAAGATCAAAGAGAATCCGGAGATTGAAGTAGAAAAACATTATGTGAAATTAAATGTAGAAAAATATGGTGGCATGCTCTGTGCACCCTGGTTTGACCGTCCGCTCTCTGTTGCCGGACGCGTTATAATAAAAGATAAGACAAACGGACAATTCACGAGCAAACTCGTCAATATTGACCGGGATCTTGTTATGATCCCGAATCTCGCGATTCACATGAACCGTGAGATCAATAGCGGTTACAACTACAACGCACAGAAAGATCTTCTTCCGCTTTATGGCTGTGGTTCTCCTAAAGGAACTTTTATGGAACAGATTGCTGAAGCTGCCGGGGTAGAAAAAGATGAAATTCTCGGTCATGATCTATTCCTTTATAACCGACAGGAAGGTTCCATCTGGGGGGCTTCTGAAGAATTCATTTCCAACGGCAGACTTGATGACCTGCAGTGTGCCTTTGCATCACTTCAAGGTTTTCTTTCCGGTGAGAAAAAAGAATGTATGGCTGTACACTGTGTTCTGGATAATGAAGAAGTTGGAAGCGGTACGAAACAGGGCGCCGCATCCACGTTCCTTTTTGACACACTGATCCGTGTTCACGAAGCACTTGGATATGATGGAGAAGATTATCGTGTCCATCTTGCAGACAGTTTTATGATCTCTGCGGATAATGCTCATGCGGTTCATCCAAACTATACAGAGAAAGCAGATCCGACAAACCGTCCTTACCTGAACGAAGGAATCGTGTTGAAATTCAATGCAAACCAGAAGTACTGTACGGACGCCGTATCTGCTGCCATGTTCCGCGACCTATGTAAGCGGGCAGATGTTCCGGTTCAGACATTTACAAACCGTTCTGATATGGCCGGTGGCTCTACCCTTGGAAATATTTCCAACACTCAGGTTGCGCTCAATACCGTTGACATCGGACTTCCGCAGTTGGCAATGCATTCCCCTTATGAGACTGCAGGTGTGAAAGATACAAAGTATCTGGTACGAGCTGCAAAAGAATTCTTCTGCTAGTAAAAGAAGGAGCAGGGATTTCATTATGACGAAATCCCTGCTCTTTATTTTTTACAAATGCTTTTTCAGCGCATCTACATAATAAGATGCATAACGACTGAAAATAATATTTTTCTTTTTAATAATACCGATCCTCATCGTTTTATCAACATCTAATGGCTTCGCTATAATACTGCTTCCATTTAATTTCTGGTCGATCACACCACTGCTTACTGTGAATCCGTTTAATCCGATTACCAGGTTAAATAAGGTCGCCCTGTCTCTCACCTGTATACTCTTCGGGAAATCAAGCATGCTTATAAATTCCTCTGAAAAATAAAACGAATTATTATTTCCCTGTTCATAAACAAGATACGGATATGGTCGTAAATCTTCCATGGAAATCATTTCTTTTTCTGCCAGTGGATGATCTTTACAGATAAATACATGCGGTTCTGCAACAAACATTTCCTCAAATTTCAACTGATTATTCTTTATCAGCTTCAGAATCACATCTTCATTGTGTTCCGAAAGATAAAGAACCCCAATCTCACTTTTTCCGCTCGCCACATCTTCAATGATCTCGCCCGTCTGTGTCTCTCTTATAATAAAACTATACTGGTCTGCATCATATTCTTTGATCAGATCAACAAAAGCATTTACCGCAAATGAATAATGCTGACAAGACACAGAAAACTTCGGTGTTCTTCTCTCTCCATTTCCAAAATGTTCTTTCATATTGTCAGCCTGCTCTAAGAGCATCCTTGCAAAAGACAATAGCTCTTCGCCTTCTCTTGTAACAGTAACGCCTTTGTTAGACCTTGTAAATGCAGTCACTCCCATCTCTTTTTCAAGATTATGAATTGCTGCACTAAGCGACGGCTGTGAAATAAAAAGCTTTTCTGCAGCCTCCGTAATATTCCCACAATCCGCAACCGTAACTAAATAGGTTAATTGCTGTAATGTCATGTTCGCTCACTCCTTATTGAAACTGATGTCCGGTCTTATCATAAAAGTATTCCCCATAACCATGTTGAGACAAATGGCTGTAAAAAAAACATAATAACACCTACTGAACCACAGATCAAATAAAAATCATTAATTTTTGAATCTGATAAAGTTCGCTTTGTAAAGTTTTTTGTTACAAAACGTACAATAAAGTAACCGATCAAAGTACCGATACTATTTGTAATGATATCATCTATATCAGTTGCTCTGCCAGTAAAAAGTTGAGAAATCTCAATAAAAGACGTTGCAACAATTCCGGCCAGGGCAACACTTTTTATACTTCTGAACTCTTTCCATAACATTGGTAAAAAGAAACCAAACGGAACGAATAAAAGCACATTTAAACACGCATTAACAAGATCTGACAACATATAAATAAACGGAATCAGACTCACTGTAAACTCTATTTGCAACATCGTAATATTCGGGAATCCCACTAATGCTAATACTACTGCCAGATAAAATCCAAAGATCATATAAACCATCGTTCGTTTCCAGCTCTGAAAGAAAAACTTCTCATATATACCCCAAAGCGGAATTATAAAAACTGCTGCTGCAACAAGTTCAATTAAGGCGTTGTATATTCTGCTCATTTTTTCCTCCATGAATTGTATTTTACACAACTCATAGTCTATCATATCCGGCCTGGTTACAGTAGATTTAGACTTCTTAATTAAGTTTAATTTTTCATTAAGATAAAAAAACTTTCCACACAAGAATTAGGAATAGAAAAACCCTCGGATGGCACTCCGAGGGTTTTTCGTTGCTGTTCACTATGGAATAGCATTATCTTTTTGCCTACTGGCATTATAGCATATGCAATTTAACAATACAATATGCAATTTTAATAGAAAGTGGGTATGTCCTTGCTTTTCTTGTCTTTTCATGCTATACTATCACCCGTTACAAAACCCTAAAAAACCAAGGTCTTACAAGGGTTTCGCCGATTTCCGGCGTAAGGTCATATACTTACTGTATATGCCTTCCGCGGCATTCGTCAAATGTCCATGCAATCATGGCCGCCTGACTCATTGCTGCGCGAAAATGAATCGAGTGTTCGTGACCTTCCACTCGTAAAACAAAACTTCTTTTATAATAAGTTTATAGAGTGTTATCTACGTTTATAGAGCCTTGAAAACAGCGTGTTTTCAGGCTTTTTCTGTTTATCATTGTTTATTATCGTTTATGCAATTTGGTACTTTTTTGGTACTTTCTGGACTGGTATGAAAATATATTATGAATGTGCTAAGAATTATCGAAAACATAAGAAAAGACATCCTCAATTTTGAGGAGATGTTTATTGAAAGCGATATGCCAGACTGCTTTTCGAGAATCTATGAGTCGGAGAACCGACAGTATCAGCCAGAGATTTGCATGAAAAATTGAATATTGGAACCCAATATACAAAATGGTTCGATAGAATGGCAGAATATGGTTTTTCTGAAAATGTGGATTTCCAAGCTATTAGTCAAAAAAGACTAACAGCTCAGGGAAACGAAACTACATATATAGATCATAATATTTCCATTGATATGGCAAAGCAGATCTGCATGATTCAGCGTTCATCAGAGGGAAAGCGAATCCGACAGTATTTCATCGACTTGGAAAAAGCATGGAACACACCGGAACAGATCTTTGCAAGAGCGCTGAAAATGGCAGACAAGACCATAGAATCACTCAAAAAGGACAATGCTGTTCTGACGGAATAACCTCAAAAAACCTCATATTTTAGAATATATAGGAGCAGAAGCAACAGAAGAAGCGGATATAGTGAGAAATCAGTTGGCAGAATAGGCTCGCAGAACTTGAAAAAACTTGAAATATCAGAATATATAGCGGAAATGCTTCAGAAGTTGCAAGGAAAGCCGGGCATAGTGTGAAAATGGATAACAGGATAGCGACTGAAAACTTGTCAAAACCAGTCATATCCGAATATATAGTCAAAATGTAGAAACAAATTAAAGGTTCCAGTATAACAAATCAATGTATATCAGCTATAGAAAATAGACAAACCTACATCTATTGATAATGGAATAAAATATGCTGTATCAAGACAATGGCAATAAAAAAGACGGGTAGATTGTTCTATCCGCCTTTATTTCTGCCGTAGATCATATATGACTATTGCGACAGTTGGTGATTGGTTACTTGCAGTAGATTTTATCACATAAGATAATGGTTGGTCAAATACTGGATCACTTTCATTTTCTGAAAAGATATATCAATGCTGTAAATTTTGTGGCGGAATCCATGATCGGCAATGAATGTATCCATGTTACAAAACCCGAAATCGCCTTGGAACTCTTTGCTGATCGAAGCAATTTTAAGCTTTATATGGGCGATACCGGACTGTTAGTAACGCAGATTATGAAAAGCCAGGATAACGTAGATGAAAATATCTACAAATCTCTGATTTTTGGGAAACTTGGTATCAATCAGAGAATGATCATTGAAAATATGGTAGCACAAATGCTGAAAGCATCTGGACACGACCTATATTTTCATGAATATCGCTATACACCTTCTGATGAGAGTAATGAGAAAAAATACGAGATCGATTTCTTGACCGTTAAGAATAAAAAAATCTGTCCCATCGAGGTGAAGTCTTCCTCCTACACCTCGCACAAATCATTTGATTACTTCATAAAAAAGTATCAATTGAAAATGCAGGACAGATATATTATTTATACGAAAGATCTTATGCAAAAAGATAACATATTGTATATTCCTATATACATGACAATGCTTGTGTAAGATACCGATTTAATAGGGATCATCTATGAGACGCAATGCTCGATACAAGCCATTACTGCGCCTCACTCTCCTGCAGTGCCATCTTAATACGGTCAAGTGCCTCTTGTAACGTTGCACGCGGACATGCTACATTGATGCGCTGAAACCCTTTGCCGCAGTCGCCAAAGATCTTACCACTGTCGAGCCATAATTTTGCCCGGTGTACGATCAGATCCTCCAGCTCATCCACGCTCAAGCCGGTTTCGCGGAAATCCAGCCAGACCAGATAAGTACCCTCATGGTCTACCATAGACACGCCCGGAAGCTGCGTTTCAACATATTCCTTTGTAAAGGCAATATTGTCGGCAACATATGAATGCATTGCCTCATACCACTCTTCTCCGTGTGCATATGCCGCCTCGCACGCAACCAGCCCCAGTACATTAAGCTGACTAATTCCTGCCGCATCAAGCTGCGCCCGGAACTTTGCCTTTAACTCTCTATTTGGGATAAAGATATTCGAGATCATCATACTGGCAATATTAAACGTTTTGCTCGGCGCCGTGCAGGTCACGCTGATCTGCGCAAATTCTTCCTTGATCGCCGCAAACACCTGATGCTTTCCACGAAATACGAAGTCCTCATGAATCTCATCACTCACAACCGTAACATGATGTTTTACCAAAATATCTCCCATCGCGGTAAGCTCTTCCTTCGTCCACACACGCCCCACCGGATTATGCGGATTGCAAAGCAGGAACAGCTTAACGTCGTTATCTACGATCTTACGTTCAAAATCCTCCAGATCTATGTGATAACGGTTGTCATCACCTTTGTACAGGTCGTTGCTGACCACCTTTCTACCATTGTCGGCGATCACCTCCGAAAACGGATAATACACCGGCTGCTGCAGCATCACGGCATCTCCCGGCTCAGAATACGCCTTTACCGCCATTGCCAGTGCAAAAACAACGCCCGGCGTTTTGATAAGCCATTTTTCCTGAATGTCCCAGTCGTGATGTTTTTTCATCCAAGACCGAACCGTCTCAAAATAAGGGGTCTGCACTTCACTGTAGCCAAATATGCCATGCTTCGTGCGCTCTATCACCGCGTCCTCAATATAAGAAGACGTCTTAAAATCCATATCTGCCACCCACAACGGGAGCACATCTTCCGGCATACCTCTTCGTTTTGCAAAATCATATTTTAAGCAATCGGTATTTTTACGATTGACTACCGCGTCAAAATTCAAATTTCTTTCTGCCATTGCTATCAATCCTTTCTATCGCCATGCTGCATTTGCTAGCAATCTATTCTATAATCATCCTGCATTTTCAGCCA
>ENA-ORTB01003231-ORTB01003231.1-human-gut-metagenome-genome-assembly--contig:-NODE-3231-length-13159-cov-23.330357_pt1 | contig 13159 bp, 15 predicted proteins | sample MGYA00241905_ERZ509174 | MGnify/ENA primary metagenome ERZ509174 (study PRJEB26280, sample SAMEA2338851) | human gut metagenome | biome: human gut; feature: human-associated habitat; material: faeces...
GGTGCTTATGAAATTTAATTTTCACTAACCTGTGGTTTGTGGGTATTCAAAAAAATAGTTTAATTCGTCCATCACAAATAAGACATATCCAATAATTAATACAGGAAATGCACAGAGAGAGGATATAATACCAAGCACATGATCTCCTGTGATATTTCCTAGTAAATATTTATTATAGAAAGGAAACCAGCCACGATAGGTTTTAGTATCTAATAATGAAGATACAAGAAATCCTTCAAAAAGGTAACCTACTACATAAGTACAAAGTATACCTATGAATAGAGATACAAAGATAAGAAATAACGTAGACAATATACCCATTAGAAAAAATACACTTAATGCACCCATAATCATTTACCTCACAATTGAAAAAATAAAATCAATAATATAATTAATGGTATGGATATCATACACTCAGTTCCTGTTAACAGAGCCATCTAAATAAATGGCTTATTTCTTACGTTCATGAAGATCACTTAGATCATATGGTGTTTCCTGGTAAACATAATAGTTCAACCAGTTAGAGAATAAGAGATAGGCATGTGAACGCCATTTTACTTGTATTTCCTGAGATGGATCATCATCAAGATAATAGTTTTTAGGTAATTCAGCAATGACACCTGGTTTCTCTTTGTCACGCTTATATTCTTTATCTAATGTATCTGGATCATATTCAGGATGTCCTGTCACAAAGAACTGAGAGCCATCCTTAGAAGCCACCAAATAGACTCCTGCATCATCACTTTCAGCAAGTATATCTAAGTTAGAATTACTTGCAACATCTTCCTTTAAAACAGTTGTATAACGTGAATGTGGTGCATAGAACTGATAATCAAAACCTCTTAAAATCTTTCTTCTCATCTTTCTTTGATTAGTATGATGACGATATACACCAGTTAATTTATGCTTCAATAAGTACTTATCAATACCATAATAATAATGTAAAGCAGCCTGTGAAGCCCAGCAGATAAAGAAAGAACTAAAGACATGTGTCTTGGCCCATTCAAGAATTTCACATAATTCATTCCAATAGTCTACTTCTTCAAAAGGCATCTGTTCTACAGGAGCACCTGTAATAATCATACCATCATAAGAATTCTCTTTAATATCTTTAAATGTCTTATAGAAAGTAAGTAAATGTTCCTTAGGAACATTCTTAGAATCATGTGTAGACATATGAATAAGTTCTACTTCAAGCTGTAATGGTGTATTAGATAATAATCTTAATAATTGTGTTTCTGTTGTAATCTTTAAAGGCATGATATTCACAATTAAAATTTTTAAAGGTCTAATACGCTGCGTAGTCGCACGCGTCTGGTTCATCACAAAGATGTTTTCAGCCGTTAAAACTTTATATGCTGGTAAATCATCTGGTATATTAATTGGCATAAAAATTCCCCCTATCTATATGCAAGTAATTCATCAAATGCATCAATAATAAAATGATCAGTCATCCCTGATAAATAATCAATTATACTTTTTTCTAAGGCATGTGAATCATTCTCAAAGTCATAGACTATATGATTTTGATAACGTTCATCATGAAGTAAAGTACTATAGCGTGTTAACCATTTAAGATAATGATTAATAATGAGTGGATAACGTTCTGCATCTTTTTTTAAGTCTAAAACAAAATTGTCATGTTGTCCATACTCATATAAGAAAGAAAAGAGACTCTCTAGAATCAATTGTACATATTGCGTATGAATCTTAACCTTCTTTATTTCATAGATTTTTTGATAATTAAACTTCATAAATATCTTCATAATTTCAAAAGCTTCATTAGACAAACCAATATATTCTTCAGTACTATTATGAATCACATCTTGAATAAAGTAGTTAACCACTGTTCCATTATTGATTGCTTTAAATAATTCTGGGACAACTGCATTAATTTCTTCTATTAAGCTTTTCATATCTTCTTCATTAAGTATATGTAAGTTCCATGCATCCTCTATATCTCTTGCCAGATAAGCTATCTTATCACTGATTTTTACGACACACCCTTCTAGAGTATAAGGTTGATAGAGTCCTGGTGATTTAAAGTCTTTTAAATCGATTTTTTCATCTCTAGGTTTAATTCTTCTTTGATTCACTTCGCCACAATGGGCTATAATGCCATCTCTTACTGCATAGGTGAGATCAAGATTATGTTCAATATGTTGATCATCCTCTAATAAACATAAATCATCTATTAAGTGAAGGCTATTCTTTTCGTGCCAGAAAGGTTCTAATCCATGTTTTATAGACAAAGAAGAAAGAATCTTTTCTCCACCATGACCAAAAGGGGCATGTCCTAAATCATGTCCTGCACTAATAGCACGTGTAAGTTCAGTATTCAGTCCTAATTGATAAGCAATTGTGTAACTGATAGATTCTACTAGATTCACATGTTCAGCACGTGTACATATATGATCATTATCAGGCGCAAAAAAGACCTGTGTCTTATGTTTTAAACGTCTATAGGCGGTAGTAAATATAATACGATTATAATCTCTCATAAAAGGTGTTCTAAAATCACCTTTTCTTTCATATAACTGTGATGCTCTTTCTATGCAGTCATTGTATTTAGGATTGTCTTTATTCATTGCCTTCATGAAATCACCTCAAAAAAATTATAGCACAAAAAAAGGCGCCTAAGCGCCTTAAGAGATTATTTAGATAATAATGATGCGGCTGCTTCATCAACGATGATGATTGCATCTTCATGTTTCTGAAGAATAGAAGCTGGTAAATCTTCTGTTACTGGTCCTTCAACTAAGCCTTTAACTGCTTTAGCTTTTCTTTCACCAGTTGCGATTAATAATACCTTCTTAGCTTCCATGATATTAGAAATACCCATAGTAATTGCATGAGTAGGAACAGCACTTAAATCACCATTGAAGAATAACTTAGCGTTGTCTTCAATTGTGCTCTGCTTTAATGCAATGTAGTGAGTCACTGAATCAAATGATGTACCTGGCTCATTGAAACCAACATGTCCATTAGAACCTATTCCTAATAACTGGATATCTCTTGGATTTTTAGCTAATAATGCATTGTATTCATCACAAACTTCTTCAATAGATCCCTTACCCTTAGGAACATTGATATTATTCTTATCGATATCTAATTCATTGAATAACTGATGGCACATGAAATAGTAATAACTCTGTGGATGATCCTGTGCTAAACCATAATATTCATCAAGGTTGAATGATTTGATATCTTTGTAGCTTGTTCCGTTAGCTTTATGATCTTCTCTCATTAATTCATAAAGACGGATTGGTGTAGAACCAGTAGCTAGGCCAAGGTTTGCGTTTGGTTTATTTTTGATAACGTCAAGCATGATTTCTGCTGCTTTCTGACTTGCTTCTTCATAATCTTTAGTAACAATAACTTTCATATTATTATCCTCCTGTTTACACTTATATATTATACTTGTCATTCCTATTTGTAAAGTGATATTTTCATATTATGAAATTTTCTTTATTTATTTTAAAATATATTGGTATAAATTATCTGATAGTGAAACAGTGGTTAAAGAGTGATCTGGTAACGGGACTTTGACAGTTGCAGAGCCTCTGATTTTAAAAAACGTTGATTACAACGTTATTTTTTTGTCAAATTTTCTGTTTTAAATTGTTGTATGGTGTTGTATAATATGATATAATTGTCATAGGAGCTGATTTCTATGAAACTTTACTATGACAGACGTTCTAAAAACCCTACATATTTCATCCAGCAGGGAATAAGGAACGGCAAAAAGACCACGACTAGAAATATAAAGAAAATCGGCAGGCATAATGATCTGCTCAGAATCACTGATGATCCTCTCGAATATGCAAAACAGGAGGTCGCAAAATACAATGAGGAATATAAAGCCGGAAAAGTATCACTTGATGTAAATATTGACTTTTCTAAGAAGCTTGCCTCTTCAGATGAGCATGTTGCACATTCAAGAAATCTCAATATCGGCTATTTCTTTATCCAGTCCATCTATAATGACCTGAAAATAAAGAAGTTTCTTGATGAAATCATGGAGAATACAAAAGCAGAATATGATGCGAATCTTATAAACAGATTTCTCACGATATCAAGAATTCTCGATCCACGATCAAAGCTGGGCATTTATGATCACCTTCATACATACTATGAACAGCCACATTATCTTTATGAATCATCGCTCAGATTCATGAGCCTTCTCGCAGGACACTTTGATGACTATATCACCCACCTCTATGAGGCAAGCAACAGTATCATCAGAAGAGATACCTCTGTGTGCTACTTTGACTGCACCAACTACTATTTCGAGATAGAAACAGCCGATGATGATTATGTGGATGAAGTCACCGGAGAGGTGTCTTTCGCTTTAAGAAAATATGGAATATCCAAGCAGCATCAGCCCAGTCCTCTCGTGCAGATGGGATTGTTCATCGATGCTCAGGGAATCCCTCTTTCCATGTGCATCAATCCCGGAAATCAGAACGAGCAGCTATGCGCCACATCCACTGAGAAAAAGATGATAAGATCCTTTAGAGACAAAAGGCTTATATACTGTGCCGATGCCGGTCTTGGATCGATGGACATTAGAAGATTCAACTCCTTTGGAAGCAGAGCCTTCATCGTCACCCAATCCATAAAGAAGTTGTCAAACCCACTTCAGAAAGCCGTGTTCAATGATGACGGCTATAGATTATTATCAAATAATATGCCGAAGACTCTGAAAGAGATGCGTGAATTTGACAAAATGGATGAATCAAACAGATTGCTTTATGATGATGTAGTATATAAAGTCATTCCTGCCGATAAGGCCATAGATCTTGGATTTACCGAAGAATATGAAACATCCTGCGGAAATACAAAACAGAAGAAGTCCAAAGGAAAGCTGAAGCAGTATGTGATCGTAACATTCTCAAGAAAAGCCATGGAGTATCAGAGATATGTACGAAACAGACAGATAGAGCGTGCAAGAAGACTGATAAGCAGCAACAAGGTTGAGGATTTGAAAAAGAATCCCAACGATCCGAAGAGATTTATAAAAAGAGACAAAAATGATAAGGATAGATACTATATCGATGAGGAGAAGATAAAAAAAGAAGAGATGTTTGATGGATTCTATGCAGTAGCTACCAATCTTGATGCAGAAGATAACGCTAAAGAAATCATCAGAATCAACTCACAGAGATATAGAATAGAAGACTGCTTCAGAGTCCTCAAGACAAATTTCAAGGCAAGACCAGTAAATCACAGAAGGGACGACAGAATAATCGCTCACTTCATGACATGCTACACTGCGCTTCTTATCCAAAGGATAATTGAGGTCAAGCTCAATAGAAATGGCAGACACTTCACCACCGATGAGATAATAGAGAACCTGAAAAATATGAATGTGGTGAACAACCATGATCTGTACTATCAGGCAACATATACAAGCAGTGCAATCTGTGATGCATTAAACGATACATTCAGGTTGGATCTCGACAAAGAATACTATCAGCCCAAGGATCTCAATAAAAAAATCAAAAAAATTTCATAAGAAGCTTCCCATACAACAATTTTAAAAGGGAGAAAAACGCCCTTAAACAGGCACTTTTCTCCCTTTTTTATATACCCAACTGTCAAAAACGGGAATATATTTATAAATCACTTAACATAAAGAGAAAGGAGAAAATCATGTCTACAAGTATTATTTACTTCTTAATTGTATTGATTCTACAGTTACTCTTATTCCTATTTATCAAACGTAATCATAATAATAGCGTACTACTTGTTTTGATTTCTTTAGGTATTTCTATATCTGCTGCAATATCTTTATGGAACACAGCTATTCTTATAGATGAACTAGGTATAAGTTCCAGTAGTCTCAATACACTATTCTTCGGTATATCTATCATATTATCTTTAGTTAATATGTATACTGTACTCAAAGAGAAATAATCAGACCATATAGTCACATACGACTATATGGTTTTTTAGTAAAAGAAAATACCAAATAGATGCCCATTTGGTATTTCACATGATTTTACATATTTTCTTGTTTTTGTGCAGATTCCTGTAATAATTGATAGTTTTCCATGAACTCTTCACTATTACTCACATAAGCATAAGAAATATACTTATGCGCAATCTTGATCTTATGTTTACTTACTGCCTTGATTGATTTAATATCCTTTACCTCAATCATTTCTGGAAGTAATGCGACATATTTCCATGTATATATCATGATAATATCGCTATATAAGTGAAGATTATAGCCAGCAAGACAGATTAATGCGATAGTGATTGTCATAATAAGAGCTAAAACAAAACGCATCTGTGAATGCCATACAACTTTGGAATAAATAGATAATGCAAGTAATGCAGGAATCATAATAATCATAAATACTGTTACTCTAAAATCTTTGAATTTTTTCATTTTATCACCTTTTCACATTCTACATGGATTAGGGTCATTTGACAAGTTATTGAATTTGTCTTACACTCATTTCATAAAATATTGGAGGTATTCAATGAAAATCAAGAAATTTCTATCTGAACTACTTGGTACTTTCCTACTTGTATTTCTAGGTACTACAGCTTATGCATTACTTGGATCTACAGGATTAGGTTCTACATATAGTACAGTAGCAGGTATTATCGGTATTGCAGTTGTATTTGGTCTTGCAATGACATTTGTTTATTATATGTTCTCTTCTATTTCAGGAGCACATGTCAATCCAGCAGTGTCTGTCGCAATGTATTTTAATGGAGCTATCTCTCTCGTAGAAACAATCCTTTATATTGTGGCACAACTATTAGGTGCACTTCTTGCAAGTGGATTACTACTTGGTATTCTTAAATGTATTCCTAGTGTATCTATTACAACTTTAGGTGTTGGACAGACAGGATATAGCTCTTTAAGTATGATTTCATTAGATGTAAAAGGTGCAATTCTTATAGAAGCTGTATTAACTTTTGTATTTGTATCAGTGTACTTACATGTAGTAAATGATGAAAGATTAGAAAAAATATCTGGATTATTAATCGGTGGTGCATTAACACTTGTCACAATTTTAGGTATCCCATTTACTGGTGCTTCTATTAACCCTGCAAGATCATTTGGTCCAGCAGTTATTATGAAGATACTTGGTAAAGGCACTGCACTTAATCAGTTATGGGTATTCTTATTATCACCACTTATTGGTGCTTTAGTCGCTTATATCGTTTATAAGTTATTAAAAGGTGAAAAGATTGCATAGCTAAACTGATTCAAAAATCTAGGGGCTGTAACGAATAGACAGTATTGACTACTACCTTGAGCGTTACAGCTCTTTTTCATATATACTCTCCTAAAAAATGTTATTCTCTTTTGCATGATGAATACTTATTCATATTTTAGATGCACTTAAAAACATTAGAAAAGAGATAGCTTCCGCTATCTCCCAGAACCCCTGCTATAAGTTAGGATTATTATGTATATACTAATAATCCGCTTTTAATTATAACCTAGAATTTGAAGAAGTTTTTAATTTCATCCTTAAAGAAGTAGATAAGTAACACTGTATTTCCAACAAATGGAATTAAAAGACATGAGTGGAAAAATGTTGGTATTGAAACAAACTCAAATAGCGTATCTGCGATAGGGATTGCCACAATTGTTTGATCAGGATAAAAAGAAACTGCAATAAATAAAATCACATAGATAACAAAACAGAAAAGAAATTTTATTGTTTTAGTACTCATAAAATTATACCTCTATACATTAAGATTTAGATTTAACATCAATATAGGATGCTGGCGTCTTTTTGGAAATGTAGTTATATAAATCATATAATCCACTTGAATCAAAGTAATCTGTTCTCATATATTTTACCAAGAAATCTCCAGATATTCCAAAACGACTACATTTTTATATTGAGGTGGGGGTTTTCGGCCGTTTTCATTTAGATAAATGTAAACGCTTTCTACACTATATATTATACTGATACAAATAATATTAGTAAATAATTTACCAATTTTTATATGTAAATTATTTTCAACAATCACAATCCTAAAGTATACTCACAAAGTGTAGTTCATGCTTTTTATCACCTTAATCCTAGCTTTATCTTTGTGATAATAATTTCTTATTTTATAGAAATTCTATCATACGCATAATATAATTAATTTAAGGAGGATTTCGTTATGAAATATGTTGATAAGGTTTTAACAGAATTAAAAGAAAAGAATGCTGATCAGCCAGAATTCATCGAAGCGGCTACAAACATCTTAAAGAGTTTGGAACCAGTTATTGAAGCACACCCTGAATATGAAAATATGGCGATCCTTGAAAGATTTACTGAACCTGAAAGAGTTATTATGTTTAAAGTCCCTTGGGTTAATGATGAAGGTAAGACTATTGTGAACAGAGGTTACCGTGTACAGTTCTCTAGCGCAATCGGTCCTTACAAAGGTGGATTAAGATTCCATCCTTCAGTAAACCTAGGTATTATTAAATTCTTAGGTCTTGAACAGATCTTAAAGAACTCTCTTACAACTTTACCTATCGGTGGTGGTAAAGGTGGTTCAGACTTTGACCCACAAGGTAAGAGCGATGCTGAAGTAATGCGTTTCTGTCAGTCATTCATGACTGAATTATACCGTCATATCGGTCCTAGCGTAGACGTACCTGCTGGTGATATCGGTGTAGGTGGAAGAGAAATTGGATACTTATTTGGACAGTATAAGAGAATTAAAGATGCTTATGAAAACGGTGTTTTAACTGGTAAGGCTTTACCATTTGGTGGAAGCTTAATTCGTCCTGAAGCTACTGGTTTTGGTGCTGTTTATTATGGTAATGAAGTATTAAAACATTTCAATGACAGCTATGAAGGCAAAACTATTGCATGTTCTGGATATGGTAACGTTGCATGGGGTGTTGCTCAGAAAGCAACTGAATTTGGTGCTAAGGTTGTTACTATCTCTGGTAGAGATGGTTATGTATATGATGCAGAAGGTGTCAATACTCAGGAAAAGTGGGACTTCCTTGTTGAAATCAGAACTAAGAACGATGTTAAATTAAAAGACTACGCTGAAAAGTTCGGTGCTGAATTCCATCCAGGAGAAAAACCTTGGGGTGTTAAGTGTGATATGGCATTCCCTTGTGCAACACAGAATGAAATCGAAGAAGAAGATGCTAAGAAGTTAGTAGAAAACGGATGTAAGTATATTATCGAAGGTGCTAATATGCCTACTACTCCAGAAGCTATCGCATACTTCACAGGTCATGAAGGTACTTTAGCTCCTGCAAAGGCAGCAAATGCTGGTGGTGTTGCAGTTTCTGCACTTGAAATGAGTCAGAACTCAATGCGTTATAGCTGGACTAAAGAAGAAGTAGATGCAAAACTACATACTATCATGGTAGATATCTATAATAACTCTGTTGCAGCAGCCAAAAAGTATGGCTTAGGTTATGACTTAATCAAAGGTGCAAATATTGCAGGATTTGAAAAAGTTGTAGATGCTATGATTGCTCAGGGTAACTATTAATATTAACGAGAGTTGTAATGAAATCATTACAGCTCTTTTTTTTACATTCAATTTTGTTTTTTTTGTAAAAATATGATTTATATTGAATAACTTTATTACAAAGTGTTATTTTTATATTAGATAATATAAAGGAGTGATTGATGTGATTAAAAGACTTCTCAAATATTTTGTCTTTATCTCGTTGGTATTCTTACTGTGTATATCCGTATTAGATCATTCAGTTATGTATTTCTATACACAAAGTCAATCCGCTATTAATCATTCTAATCATACACTGCTTGCATCCTTCAAATATGGTACAAGTAATGAAGAAAAAGAAAACATAGCCCAATACTTAGATAATAGAAATATCCCCTACTACTTCTCTAACTATGTGAATGACACATCACTTGTTTATGAAACAAGTACTAGTTTTCCTATCAAGCCCTCTATCAAGAAGTTTGGTTCTCCTCTAACAGATTCACAAACAATCACGTATAAGAGAATAAAGAACTGGCATCATATTTATGAAATTACTTTGCTAACAAATGATCAATCTATACAGCGTTACTTAAGTAATGATTCTAATATAATTGTGCAAAAGAATACTGTACATGAAGAAGAGTACTCTATTTCTCTTAAAGATATACTTATGAAATATTCTTTCCTCTATGTTGTATTGTTGTTATCTTTGTTTCTATTAAAAGTTTTAGATATGATTGATTATCAAAAACATATAGGTATCTATAAACTCCATGGAATCAATTCAAAGTCCATTCTCTATCAATTAGATCATCAAGAATGGTACAGTTTAGTATTCTTCTATTGGTTTGTATGTCTTATTACAGATTTTATGATTGGTTATAATGGGAATAATCATTGGATACTATTGAAGTATGAAGGACTGTTATTTCTTATTCTATTAGCCTTATATGCCCTTATAGAATTCATATTCTATCTATATATTTCTAGTCATTCAATTAAACAATATATCGTAGGTAGTCACCTCATAGATATGAAATCCTATGTCTTATTTGGTTTTAAAGTGATTGTAGTAGGTATATTATGTGTAATGACTTCTGTATTATATTCTTCTATCTCTAAAGCACAGTATGAATATAAGACTTTACAGTCAATAAAAGAAAAAACGCAGAATATGGTTGTCATTGATTCCTTTAAGGGAGAATATGTCACAGATCAGCAAGGCTGGAGTGATATATTAAAGAAACTACAAAACTTTATTGATTCACAGAATTCTCTCTATGTAGAATCTCAAGCGCAATTCGATGAAGATATTCTTCATAATATTCCTAATAGTGTACGTGTGAATCAGAATGTATTAGATATCTTTCATATCAAAGATATCAATAATCATTCTATTAAACCTCAATCACAAACATTATTAGTACCACTATCAAGAAAAAATGATTCTTCAATTAAAGAATATGGTGATGGATATGCCATCCAATATATTAAGAATAATCAGAAGATTTATTCTTATTCTACCCATCATAAACATAACGGCTGGTTGATTAATTCTATTATTGTGATAGATGAAAACAATGATCCCTATCTTTATATGATTCCATCACATAATATCAATAAGAAGCTTAAAGAAGCGGGTATTCCACCCGTGCTTAACTTCATAAAGCCTTACAATACACTAAATGAACAGCTAGAAGAACTCAATAAGACAATACAGAAAAACATTATCTCTATTCAATTAACTTCTATTTTGATGTTGATATTAATCTATGAATATATCTTCTTCTATTTCAAGAAATCAATTATGAAGATTTCTGTATTAAAGATTCATGGTATTTCTTTCTTCAAGAGATATCAGGAATATATTATGTTGGAAAGTATATGTTATGTGTTACTGCTTCTACTTTCATTATTTATTCATACTATTCATCCAATCATGATCATTATGATATTGATGGTAGATTGGCTTCTCTCTTCACTTCTCATTTATGCCTTAGAAAAGATCAAGGTAATTTCTTGTCTTAAAGGAGATGAATTAACATGAGTCTAAAAGTATCTCATTTATATAAAAGTTATGATAAACCTATTATCCAGGACTTTAGTTATACCTTTGAAGATAATCATATTTACGCAATTACTGGACCTTCAGGTTGTGGTAAAACTACATTATTATATCTATTAGGATTCTTAGAAAAGAAAGATCAAGGAAGCATACTTATAGATGATAAAGAACCCAAAAGTATTCAGAAACTTTATAAACATACTATTGGTTTCTTATTTCAGAATTATGCATTAATAGAGAATGAAACAATAGAACAGAATCTAAAGATGATTTTAAAGAAAGATCAATATTCTCTTATTCCTGAAGTATTAAAACAAGTCGGTATAGAAACACCAATAACACAAAAGATATATAAGTTATCAGGTGGACAGCAACAAAGAATTGCCCTGGCAAGACTCTTATTACATGATACAAAAATCATATTATGTGATGAACCAACGGGTAACCTAGATAAAGAAAATAGAGATATCGTCTTTGATATTCTCTATAAGTTATCTAGAAAAGGTAAGATAGTCATTATGGTCACACATGATTTAGAACTTGCTTCAAGATGTGATGAAGAAATTAAACTATAAGCTAAAAAGGTGGATTATTCAATTTCCACCTTTTTCTTATGATTATAGATTATACTTATTATAATATAACAGACTACCACCCCTGCAATCACAAACTTACATTCTTGAGAAAGATGACTTATTCTCAAAATCAGTAAAATCATAAATGTACTGATCATACAAATATTCTCTTGAAGTAATACTTTTGCGGATTTGTTTTTCTTCATACTTTCAATAAGTTCATAAATAACTACTATTGCATCAAAAATCAAGATAACTGCGGCTATTCCTAAACGATACTTTGATGGAATCGCATCAAGACCATTAAATATTAGAAATAGGAATGTAATGATTACACCAATAAAATAATTTAGAATTTTTTTCATAATAACCTCCTACATATAATAGTATATTATTTTTTTATTAGACGCTAGGGATTGCGTCTGATTTCTTTTGTTTCTTTTTCTTTCTTCTCTCTTTAATATTATGAGTAATTGCGATTGCCTGGTAAATTATTACTGAACCTGATAATACTGCACCGATAATCGGATGTACAATACCTAAATGCAAAGGTATAAGAACAATAAGTGAAATAAGCACAAAGATATCAGTTTGTAAAAATACTTCTTTTGATTTGTTCTCTTTCATTCTGTCATTAAGAAGATATCTTAAAATGATTGCATCAAGCACAAAGAGTATAATTAATATAATTGATCGATTTTTTGATAATATTGTGTAAGAATCACCAAACATCAAATACCATACTGTGAACGCAGTACTCAATCTAGTACATATTTTCATGATGTTTGTTTTTGTTGAAAATTTCATAATGAATCCTCCTATGAGAGTCTATTATTTTTTGATACTGATTTCATCGATTTCCAATCCTTAACAAAATTGTAGACCAAGCCTATAATTAAATATAAAATAGCTGCAGATTTTACTTCATTACGATATTTTAATGGACCAACATTAAATACGAGAAGCATGAAAATAGTTGCTGGAACCAAAGTAGAAACAGTATGATCTAAAAACATTTTTTGAATACCCATAATCTACAGGTAACGATTTAAGAGAAGTGTGAAGCAGA
>ENA-ORTB01003237-ORTB01003237.1-human-gut-metagenome-genome-assembly--contig:-NODE-3237-length-13128-cov-6.722328_pt1 | contig 13128 bp, 11 predicted proteins | sample MGYA00241905_ERZ509174 | MGnify/ENA primary metagenome ERZ509174 (study PRJEB26280, sample SAMEA2338851) | human gut metagenome | biome: human gut; feature: human-associated habitat; material: faeces...
TAAAGCGAGGGATGCTTCTTGACTGAAAGTCAAGAAGATGGGGAATAGAAATGCTAAATGATTTGATAAATTCGGATTTGTAGGAGGATGAGAATGAAAGTAAAACTTGGAGATATATTTGAAATAGGTTCTGGTGGGACACCATCAAAAGCACATCCAGAATATTATGGTGGAGAAATACCTTGGGTAAAAACTGGTGATTTGAAGTCTAAATATTTATATGAAGCAGAAGATTTTATCACAAATGATGGATTGAAGAATTCTTCAGCAAAAATGTATGAGCCTGATACTGTTTTGATTGCTATGTATGGGGCAACAATAGGGGCAACATCTATTTTAAAAATGTTTGCGTGTACCAATCAAGCCTGTGCTGCATTTAGGAAAAATGATAAGGTTATACCAGAATTTCTATATTATTTTCTAAAAAGCCGAAAAGAAAGATTTATAAAAGATGGTGTAGGGGGAGCACAACCCAATATTTCAGCAGGATATTTAAAAAAAGTTGAAATAGAGTTGCCTCCTTTAGAGGAACAGCAAGTTATTGTTAATATTCTTGATAAAGCAAGTAGTATAATCTTAGGAAAAAAATATGAAATTCAGTTATTAGACGAATTGGTGAAAGCCCGATTTGTCGAGATGTTTGGAACACTCCATGATAATGAAAATGGGTTTGATATAGTGACAATAGAGGATGTTTGTTCTTTGATAAAAGATGGAACTCATCAGACTCCACAATATACAGAGGATAAAAAAGAAGGTTATAAATTTTTATCTTCTAAGGATGTTATGTCGCAGAAGGTTGATTGGACTAATATTAAGTATATTCCAGCAGAATTACACGAAAAGCTGTACGCAACTATAAAACCGCAAAGAAATGATATTCTTATGTCAAAGAATGGTGTTAATTATGGCATTGCAGCGGTTAATGATACGGACGAGGTGTTTGATATATATGTCAGTCTTGCATTACTTAGACCAAAGAAAATAATTGACCCTGTATTTTTGAAATGCGTAATTAATAATCCAGAAACAAAGTGGCAGTTTGACTCGAGTATAAAGGGGATTGGAGTTCCTAATTTACATTTAGGAGAAATAAAGAAAACACGAATGTTTCTTCCACCAATCGAACTCCAAAACCAATTTTCCGACTTCGTCAAACAAGTCGACAAATCAAAAGTTGCAATTAAAAAGTCATTAGATGAGACACAGATTTTGTTTGACTCATTGATGCAGAAATATTTTGGATAAAAATTGAAAGGAAACAGAATGTATGATTTTGTATCATGGAAGTAATGTGCAGGTAAGTACGCCTAAAATACTTGTTACTAATAGGATGCTTGACTTTGGTGCCGGTTTTTATACAACCTCAAATAGACAGCAGGCTGTTAAATGGGCGAAAACGCAGACTATTCGACGAAGAAAAGGGAAACCGATTGTTTCTATGTATGATTTTGATGAAGAAAAACTGGACGGAATATCTGTTTGCAGATTTGAATCGGCTGATAAAGAGTGGTTAAATTTTGTTACTGATAATCGGAAAGGAAAGTATGTTGGTGAAAAATATGACTTGGTAATAGGACCGGTTGCAAATGATAATACTATGCCCGTTATAAGTAATTATATGTCTGGAATAATTGATGAAAAAACAGCATTGATTTTGTTAAAACCTCAAAAGCTTTCAGACCAATATGCTTTTTTAACAGAAAAAGGAATTTCAATATTAAGATTTTTGGGTGGTGAGAATGTATGACAAAAAGGACAGAACCATCAATTCTTCAAAATTTCGATACGGAAATTGCGGAGTTGATAGCAAAAAATCGTGGAATTTCCATAATGGATGCTCTTAGGATATTTCTTGCATCTAAAACGCATGAAATGTTAGAGAATGACGAAATGAAATTGTGGTATTTTAGTCCGTTGGCGGTTTTTGATATGTGGGAAAATGAAGAAGCAACAGGAGATCCGGGAAATTCTTTATATTTGCGAGGTGATGAGATTGAGTAAAGAATTTAGATTTTTTACATTTTTAATTGAAAGCTATGCAAGGGAAAAAAATATGTCGGCATCAGATGTTTTAAAAATATTAGATGAAAAAAATCTTACCGATTTTATTTTTAATATGTATGAAATATATCATGTAGAAGCCATAGAAAACGCATATATGGACATTGACAGTCTTATCAAAACAGGAAAAACAGCATGGTAGTCATGATAAAATTTGGTTAATTAATATGTGGGCATAATATAATTTAAAATTTTTGTTACTAATTTGTAAAGCAAGAAATTTTTCTTGCAATTTATTGCTATTGCAAATGCAGGTGTAGGATGTTGGTATCTTTGAAAGGGGATATTAACATGGAAGAAAAAATAGTATTAGTATTAAATGAAATGTCAGAGTATTTAACTGTAGAACAGATGAAAAAACTGCAGGAAGTAATAGTAAAAACATTTGCAGAAAACGAAGCACCTAAAACTGAAATATCAAATAATGAGTTTTTAAAAATGTTTCTTGATGCAAAGAGGATAGAGGGATGTTCAGACCGAACTATTAAGTATTACAGAGTCACGATAGAGCATTTGCTAAAAAATGTGGTAAGTCCTATCAGAAAAATAACAACGGAAATGATGAGGGCATATCTTGTTGATTATCAAAAAATAAATAATTGCGGAAAAACGACGGTGGATAATATACGGAGAAATATTTCAAGTTTCTTTTCGTGGTTGGAAGAAGAGGATTATATTTTAAAAAGTCCGATGCGGAGAATACATAAAATTAAAACTCAAAAAACAGTAAAAAATATTATCTCGGATGAAGAAATTGAAAAATTGCGTGATAATTGCAAAAATATTCGTGACACGGCAATGATTGATTTGCTTTATTCTACGGGGATAAGGGTAGGCGAACTTGTAAAATTGAATATTGAGGATATTGATTTTTCAGAGAGAGAATGTGTTGTTTTTGGAAAGGGTGATAAGGAAAGACGGGTTTATTTTGATGCAAAATCAAAAATACATTTAAAAAATTATATAGAAAGCCGCAAAGATAACAATCCTGCTTTGTTTGTAACTTTAAATGCACCATATGACAGGCTAAAGATAAGTGGAGTCGAAATAAGAATACGGGAATTGGGGAGAATGTTAAATTTAGAAAAAATTCATCCACATAAATTCAGAAGAACAATGGCAACGAGAGCGATAGATAAAGGTATGCCGATAGAGCAGGTGCAAAAAATACTTGGACATTCTCAGATAGACACAACAATGCAATATGCAATCGTAAATCAAAATAATGTAAAGGCATCTCATAGGAAATATATAGCTTAAACAGATTTTAGCAAAGCGAAAAGATTTATAAATTCATCTTCAATGATAAGAGTTTGCTTCGGATTGACCGAGCGTAAAGCGAGGGATGCTTCTTGACTGAAAGTCAAGAAGATGGGGAATAGAAATGCTGAAAATTTGATAAATTCGGATTGACCGAGCGTAAAGCGAGGGATGCTTCTTGATTGAAAGTCAAGAAGATGAGGAATAGAAATGCTGAAAACTCGGTAACTTCGGATTTGTAGGAGGATGAGGATGAAAAGAAATATGATTAAGCTGGGGGATGTTGCGACATATATTAATGGATATGCTTTTAAACCAGAAGATAGGGGAGAAGTTGGATTGCCGATTATTCGTATTCAAGACCTTACAGGGAATGCGTATGATTTAGGCTTTTATAATGGCGATTATCCTAAAAGAATAGAAATAAATGATGGGGATGTGTTAATATCATGGTCTGCTAGTTTGGGAGTGTATGTTTGGAATAGGGGTAGAGCATTGCTCAATCAGCATATATTTAAAGTGCAATTTGACAAAGTTAATATAGATAAAAGTTATTTTGTATATGCAGTACGGCAAAAATTAGCAGAGATGGCTATGAAAACACATGGAGCCACGATGAAACACATTGTAAAAAAGGATTTTGAGGAGACATTGATACCGTATCCATCACTAAAAAAGCAAATTGAAATAGGTACAAATTTAGATAAAATTGCTAATATAATTGTTGCACGAAAACAACAATTAGAATTATTAGACGAATTGGTTAAAGCCCGATTTGTCGAGATGTTTGGAGATGAAAAAAATGAGCTTATAAGATTAGGAGATGTATGCATAAAGATTACAGATGGCACGCATAAAACTCCAAAGTATTTGGATAGAGGGATTACTTTTATATCTGCAAAGAATATAGTAAATGGCGAACTTAATTTTTCTGATGTTAAATATATTTCAGAAGATGAATATATGGAAATTCAGAAGAGGTGCCAAACAGAATTGAATGATATTTTACTGTCAAAAAGTGGTTCTTTAGGTGAACCAGTTATTGTAAAGTCAGAGGAAAGGCTAGGTCTTTTCGAGAGTTTAGCTATTATTAAATATGATAGAAACAAATTGCTTCCTGAATTTTTGTGTGAGCAATTAAAAACGGAGAAGATACAAAGACAATTTAGAACAGGAACTAAAGGTGTTGCAGTAAAGCACCTTCATTTAGGGGTGATAGCCGATATAGGAATTATTGTGCCACCAATCGAACTTCAAAACCAATTCGCCGATTTTGTCCGAGCCATCGACAAATCAAAAGTTAGCTTATACTATAAAAATAGAAAAGGCGCTTTTCCGCCATTATTGTTTATATATAGTGTGACAACAATAACTAATCTACCAGGCTGCTAAAACAATATCGAAATGCAGTTGATTTCCCAAACCACCTTGTTTATAATAATATCAAGACAAAAATTTTCAGTATGCTTTACAGAGGATGTGAGTATTATGTGTAATCTGAGTTTAGGAATAGAGGAAAGAGCTGAGTCGATAGGAGAGTCGATAGGAGAAGCCAGAGGTAAACTAATCGGAGAAAAGAAAAGCAGTGAAAAGATTATTATGAATATGTATAATAACAAATTTACATTAGAGCAAATATCACTTGCAACTCAAAAAAGTATTCACGAAATCAAGGAGATAATAAAACAGAAAAACTCAGCAGTGGTATAAAATCATATAAATAAAGTTTCATTTATATTAGTTCGCTTACAATAATGTACTAAAGCTGTCAGGGGAGGGCGAATATGGCAACAAATTTTGATTATTTATTGGAAAAAGAATTGTTTGGGGAGTTTGCTGAGCAGGCGGTTGAGGCGGAGAAAGCTATAGCTATATCACCTGCTACCTGTGCGATATTGTCAAGGAGAGCACTGGAGCTTGCTGTCAGATTTGTTTATTCGTATGATTATGATTTGAAACTGCCATATAGAGATAATGTCTCAAGTTTGATTCATGAGCAGACTTTCAGGGATATTATTGAGCCGGGATTGTTTGGAAAGTTAAAGTATGTAATAAAGTTAGGCAATATTGCCGTTCATACCAACAACAGCATTAAGCGTGATGATGCATTGTTGTCACTCAGGAATCTTTTTTGTTTTTGCGACTGGATTGATTACAGTTATTCTAAAGAATATCACAATAGGACATTTAAAGAAAATATTGTTCCGACAGGCAAAGAGGAGTCGGTAAAGGCTTCAAAATTAAAAGAATTATATGAGTCTTTGTCGGGCAAGGATAAAAAGCTTGATGAAGTTTTAAAAGAAAATGAAAATCTCCGTATTGAGATGGCAAAGCTGCGTGAGGAAAATATAAAGAACAGGACTTATCAGGTTGACGAGATAAGCGAAGCTAAGACACGCAAGTATTACATAGATTTAGAATTAAAAGAAGCAGGATGGATTATCGGAAAGAATGTGACTGAGGAAGAAGAAGTTACAGGTATGCCAAATGCAAGCGGAATAGGTTATGTAGACTATGTGCTTTGGGGAAAAGATAATTTGCCACTGGCTGTGGTAGAAGCCAAGAAATCAACTGTTGATCCTAAAGTTGGCAGTCATCAGGCTAAGTTGTATGCGGATTGTTTGCAAAATAAATATAACCAAAGACCGTTGATTTTTACTACAAACGGTTTTGAATTTTACTACAAAAATGATTATATGAATTATGCTGAGAGAGAAGTTTCGGGATTTTTCACTCAGGATGAATTACAGTTAGAGGTTGACAGAAGAAAATTAAGAACACCTTTGGTTAATGTGGAAATCAATGATAAGATTACTGACAGACCATATCAGAAAGAAGCAGTTCTGGCTGTTTGTGATGCTATTGAAAAAAGACATAGAAAAATGCTGATAGTACAGGCTACAGGTTCGGGAAAAACAAGAGTCAGTATCAGCATTGTTGATGTGCTTAGAAAACATAATTATATTAAAAACATTCTTTTCCTTGCAGACAGAACGGCACTTGTGCGACAGGCGAAGAAGAATTTTTCAAATTTACTGCCTGATTTGACCTGTTGCAATCTGCTGGATTATAAAGACGACCCGGAAAATTCTAAAATGATTTTTTCTACATATGCGACAATGATGAATATGATAGATGAAAAGAAAAATAAGTTCGGAGAAAAATTGTTTACACCGGGACATTTTGACCTGATAATCATTGATGAAAGCCATCGAAGTATATATAAAAAATATCAGGATATTTTCTTTTATTTTGATGCTATGCTGATTGGCATGACAGCGACTCCAAAAACAGATGTTGATAAGGATACATATGCGATTTTTGACCTTGAGCGTGGCAACCCTACTTTTGCATATGAACTTGAAACAGCAGTTGAAGAGGGCTATCTTGTAAATTATTCCACGATTGAAACTAATTCTAAATTTATTGACAATGGTATTTGCTATAAGGATTTGTCTGAGGAAGAAAAAGAAGAATTTGAAGATACTTTTGACGATGACCCGGTGATTGAAGATACGGTTTTGAGTTCAGAACTTAACACATGGGTGTATAACACAGACACTATAGACAGCGTTTTATCGGTTTTGCTTGACAAAGGAATTAAAGTTGAGGGAGGAGACAAGCTCGGCAAAACGATTATTTTTGCTAAGAATAATCGCCATGCGAAAGCTATTGTTGACAGATTTTTGGCGAGATTTCCCGAATACGGTGGGGATTTTATCAAGGAAATTGACTATAGCATCAAGTATGTTGATTCGCTTATTGACGATTTCAGTGATAAAAATAAAATGCCACAGATAGCAGTTTCAGTGGATATGCTTGACACGGGTATTGATATTCCTGAGATTACAAATCTTGTTTTCTTTAAAAAGGTTAAAAGTTATGCTAAATTCTGGCAGATGGTAGGTCGTGGAACAAGACTTTGCAAGGATTTGTTTGGCGAGGGACTTGATAAAGAAAAGTTTTTGATTTTTGACTGGTGCAGAAATTTTGAATATTTTCGTGCAAATAAGAACGGTACGGAGTCAGGAATACAGGAGTCGCTTGCCGAAAAAATATTTAATGTGAAAGTACAGATTACAAGAGAATTGGAAAAACCGGAGAATGTGAAAAATGAAAAGTATTCAAAGTACAGAAATGATCTTGTTGCAGGGATGCACCAGATAGTGATGGATATGAATGATGACAGTTTTCGTGTTAAAAGGCATTTACGGTATGTTGAAAAGTATCGAAATCTTAGTAATTGGCAGTCATTAGAAGCTAATAGCGTGTCAGAGTTAAAAAATCATGTAGCACCGTTGGTTATGCCTGAAAAGAGCGATGAGTTAGTCAGAAGATTTGATTATCTTATGCACACTATAAATCTCGGTATATTGCAGAGGAAAAATATTTCCAAGCCAATAGATACGGTTGTAAAAACGGCAGTTTTATTGTCGAAGAAATATAATATTCCTGCAGTTCAGGAACAGAGGGATGTTATTGAAAAAGTACAGAAAGAGGAATTTTGGGAAAATGCCACGATAATTGAAATCGATTATGTCAGGACATCGATTCGCAATCTTCTTCAATATATAGATAAGATAAAAAGAAATATTTATTATACGAATTTTACTGATAAAATCAGCGAACCGGTAGAGGGACAGCCGATAAGTGCAGCAAATAATCTGAAAAATTATAAAAAACAGGTTGAGTTTTATCTTAAGCAGCATCAGGACACGCTTGCCGTACACAAACTCCGCAATAATGAGAAATTAACCCGTACGGATTTAGATACACTTGAACATATATTGTGGACGGAGCTTGGAAGTAAAGCCGATTATGAAAATGAGTACGGAGATACACCGGTAGGCAAAATGGTAAGGCGTATCGTGGGTCTTGACCGTGAAGCCGTAAATAAGGCATTTAATGAGTTTTTAAACGAGGAAAGACTCAATGTAAATCAGTACCGTTTTGTAAGACTTATAATTGATTATATTGTGAAAAATGGAAATATTGAGGATAATAAGGTGCTTACGGAAGAACCTTTCAGAAGTGCAGGCAGTATAACTTCGCTGTTTAAAAATGATATGGCAACCGCAAAGCAGATAATGATGGTGATTAAACAGATACAGGACAACTCTGTTGAAGTTGCATAAAAAATTAATTATTATATAAATTTTGCATCAACCAAAGGTTGAATGATTTTCTATTTTTGCGTTATGGTATTTTGGGCTATATAAATATATACTTTTAACATAAACTCTGCAGGGTTACATATACAATAGGTAATTGTGAAACTTACTATATGTGCAAAAGTTAATTGCAGTGATGGTTTCGAAATGGCACAGTTGCATTTATGATGAAAGGAAAGTATATATGACAGTTGTAAATATAGGAGAGAAAATAAGAAAACTTAGAAAAGAAAAGGGGATTTCACAGGACACACTTGCACAGTATCTTGGAGTGTCATTTCAGGCGGTCAGTAAGTGGGAGAATGGACTTGCCATGCCTGATGTTACAATGTTTCCGGCAATCGCATTCTTTTTTGAAATTTCGATTGATGAATTGTTTGATTATGACAGAATGAAATTAGAAGAAAAAGTTATCACAGTCTGCCATAAGGCTTATGAAATCAGAGATGACAATCCCCAAAAGGCTGAAAAAATCCTTAGAGAGGGCTTGAAAAAGTTTCCGGGAAATGTGTTGATATTAAATAATCTGTTATATCCAATGATGATTCAGGAAGATAGAGAAGAAGAAATAATAGAGATTGCGGAAGTTTTAACGGAGACACCTAATGTTGAACTTGAAGTAAAGCTGGATTCATTTAGGATTATGGCAGAGACTTATCATAAACTTGGTGATTTGAGTGCGTGCAGGAAAGTTATACAAAAAATACCGGAATTATATTTTTCGGCTACGGAATTAAAGGCAAGGCTGCTCGAAGGACAGGAAAGTCTTGAAAATGCGTCATTGCAACAGCAGGTATCAGGTTATACTCTTATAGAAATGCAGATGATAATGGCTAAGTTTTATGAAGATGCCGGAGATAAAGAGAAAGCAAAGAAAAAATATTCTACGGTTGCCAAAATAATAGATGCTTTTGAGGGAGACACTGAACCCTTAGAGGGAATAAAATTAAGTGAGCAGGATGCCGTGAGACGATTTCGCAGAAAAGCTGAAAATGTGATTTTAAAATGGACAAATGATGTAATTTAAGGCATTTGCCTCAATATCACAAAAGAATAATTAATAAAAAGCAGGACCATCTTAGAAAAGACAGCCCTGCTTTTTGTATGGAGTTACAGGGACTCCAAAACTGCATTGTTGCAATCGTGATAATACAAATTCAATAATTTAGTTGTATTACTGTCCCATTTCATAAACTGCAATAGATGTAACAGTAGGAGCATTTCCAAATGTAAGATTAAGTACAGGGTTGCTTCCTTTCAATGATGTAATCATAGATTCAGGAAGGATAAAACCTTTTCCAGCCCATGAACTGTTTGGATAGTTCTGTCTGTCTGTTGAAGAACCATCTGCCTTATCTGTTGTTGATAACATAAGCTCTCCAGTGGCATCTTCCGAACTGTCCTCAAATGTGACTTTTATGCAAGGTTTTTTAAACTGATTCCAGTCAAGCTGTAAGAATGTCTGATAACCCCAGCTGTTAAACTGAATCTTAGAATCATCTGTACATGATTCTTTTTGGATGAATTTTGATTCATCGGTGCTTGTCACTTTGTTTCCGTCTAATCCGATATTGCTACCATCGTTCTTTTTCCATTTTCCTGTCCATGACCAAACTGGAGTTGCATCGGCAGGAACATCAACTGGTGTAATTTCTACAACAGGATCATCTGAACGTGCTGTTATGTCTTTTGTGTTTCCATTAGAGCCTGTAAGGTTATTGAAAAATTCTGCAATATCTTTATAAAGCATAATGCATTTTTCACGGTCAAAATAGCAGCCTGGTGTTTCCCAGAGTACCGGTAAAAGACCACGCTCTTTTGCAAGTGTTATAACATCGTTAAGGCAGGTTGTAACACCGACCTGCTTTGGATTACATACACCACATTCACCAATAATGACTCCATATCCTGCATCTGTAAATTTCTTTAATGAATCAAATTTTTCTTCTGTATGCTTCTTATCCTGTTCAGTGTAGGTGCCGTGTGCATCGTCACCACAGAAGTCCCATGGATCATAGTAGTGAACCGATACACTAAGTTTGCTTGTACCATTGGCATCAGTGTCTTTAGGCATCTTGTAGCTGTCGTCTAAAGTGTTTTTAATATCAGTATTGTATCCGGCCAAAAGCAAATGTCTGTTTTCATTGTTTCCGCCTGATTTGCGGACAATATCAACAAAATCCTGATTTAATTTATTAGTCAGAGTATAACATTCAGCGACAGTTAAGTTTCCGGTAACACCATTTACTGCTGTGTTGAAACCTAAGTTATAATCGTTGATATGGTTGCCGAATTCTTCGTTCGCAGATTCAAAAATAAGATGATCTGAATAGCCTTTGAAGCGTTCTGAAATCTGCTCCCAGTATCTTTCATATCTCTTCAAAGCTTCGGCACGGGTGGTCTCATCAGCAATTTTATTGCCGTTTGCATCTTCAGTGCAGGCACCGAATTTACCCCACCATCCATAATCAAAGTGGTCATTGATAATAACATACATACCATCGTTAAGTGCATAGTTTACAATTTCTTCTACACGACCAAGCATTTTTTCGTTAATTGTATAGGTTGTATCGTTTTCTTTAACCATGCTGGTCCATGCAACAGGGACACGAATGGTGTTAAAACCATACGAATGTATAGCATCAATATATTTCTGTGTGGTAACGGGTGCACCCCATGCTGTTTCATAATCAGTAGCATTACTGAAATTGTCTTTTTCGTTGGCAGCTTTTGTTGCTTCCATTGTATTTCCGAGATTTATACCGATACCCATCTCTTTTTTGATAAGCTCCTGAGATGAAAGATTTGTACGCATTTTGCCGTTATCTTTTACTGTCATTTTGTCGGAAATACCACCTGCAATTGAAACTTCTCTTGCCTCACCTATATTAGAAGTGTCGTCTCCTTTGTAATTGACAGGAGATGCTGTAGGTGTTGCAGCAGATTTTTTGATAACCTTAACCTTACAAGTTAATGTCTTTGTTATGTACTTCTTTGATGAAACAGGAAGATAGCTTATCTTACAGGTGACAGTTGTTGAACCTGCTTTTTTTCCGGTTACCACTCCCTTTTTAGTTACAGAAGCAATACTTTTTTTCTTGGAAGTCCAAGTAGTGGTTTTGACTTTTTTTACATTTTTTTTCACAACACTTAATTTTACATTTTTTCCAACTGTGACTGATACGGATGTTTTCTTTAAACTTACACTCGCTTTCTTTGCAGCTAAAGCCGGTATTGAGTTTGTGCCGGTTATAACCAGTGCTAATGCCATAGTTGAAGCCAGGCATTTTTTAAAAAATTTTTTTCTCATATAAGATCCTCACTCTCTTTTTTAAATTAGATATTCGTATTTTGTTGTCATACATAACTTTTACTATATAATGTAAAAATACCGTGTGATTTACGAGTATATAGCATAAAATGCAATATTAACAAAGCCGGATATCCTTAGATAATTATAACTTTTACGAGAAAGTATTTCAATTATGCCTGATAATCATGTCTGATTTTTAATGTTAATTTTAGCAACTATATGCAATTTTTAATGTATTTTTTGCCTATATAAATAGATAATGCCATTTAGTGCCCCACCGTTTGTAGAGATAATGTTTAATGTTCCTGTTCCGTTGATGGTTAATGGAACTTTTTTGCAAACAATACCCGCAGTGTAAGTAGTGGAAGGTGTCATAGACAGTACGGGTAGGAGTTACATAATCTGACAATGAATCATCATCGGTATAATAGCTGTTGTTTGGTGTTGAAATCGGAACGGCTGTAGGTGAAGTAGTCGGAGTTGCTGTTACAGGTGAAGAAGTTGAAATTGCATCTGAACTGCTGTCCGGAGTTTTTGTTGAAGCTGCATCTGAGGTGCTGTCCGGTGATTTTGTTGAAACTGTCTCGGAGGTACTGCTTGGGGCTTGCGTTGAAGCTGTCCCAGTTGTGCCAGGAGAGGTTGGCGTATCAGCAGCAGGGGTTTGCGTAACCGCACTTTCAGGAGAAACAGTTGGAGTAGAAGTACTTGAGCTGTTACATTTATTTAAATAAAAATGAAAATAATGCTTGACATTGATATCTCAGTGTGATAGTATAGTTTTCGCTGTCGCACAAAGACGGCTGGAAAGTGAGAGCTTGTGCAATAGTGAAGATTTAGTATATAGTATATTTGGTTGGAATAATTCAAAAGAATTTAATTTTCATAATGAAAAAAGTTCTTGACATGATACTGAATGTGTGATAAGATTTTATCTGTTGTCGCGATTGAGAGATTGCACAACGAAAAGTAATTTGGTTTCGTTTGAAAATGATGAAATTAAATGAAAAAAGTTCTTGACAATGTCGAAAAGATGTTGTAAGATATATATCGCTGTCGCAAAAAGCGATAAGAAACAAAGTGTGAAAGCAAAGAGTTTCTTGTTGGTGCGAAAGCAGGAAATCAAAAAGATTTCCAAGATTTTATTTTTTGAAAAACTTCAAAAAATAAAATAAAAAAAGTTCTTGACAAGCTAAAGCAAAAGTGATAAAATATATATCACTGACGCAAACAGCAAGTCAGTAACACTGATAAAGAAATGTCAGTGTAAAAAGGTCGGATAAAGACCTGGAACCTTGATAATTGAACAGTAAAACAACCCTG
>ENA-ORTB01003252-ORTB01003252.1-human-gut-metagenome-genome-assembly--contig:-NODE-3252-length-13050-cov-3.492651_pt1 | contig 13050 bp, 10 predicted proteins | sample MGYA00241905_ERZ509174 | MGnify/ENA primary metagenome ERZ509174 (study PRJEB26280, sample SAMEA2338851) | human gut metagenome | biome: human gut; feature: human-associated habitat; material: faeces...
CGGGGTAGGTATGTTTTTCCAGTCTTCTACATCCTTGCCACATAAAGCACCTCTTCCATCGGCGAAGTACTCCTGTGTGGTTACAGTATCTGATGTAATTGCCATTTTCCCATTGGCGGCTGCTTGGTAAAAAGCAATCAGCCCAGCCGGTGCCTCTGTATCCAACGGCATAACTACCAACTGTGACTGACACATAAATTCAAGAAATTCCTTCTCTGGAATGTCTGACGTCACCACCATATTTTTGCCGAAGTTATCTTTATACTGCTCAAACTTATCCTTCGGCATAACACAGTTGAACGTCACTTCCGGCATCGCCTGTGCAATTCTAATCAGGAACTCCCAGTCGCGACCGTTCCGACCGCCGCAGAATACAGTATTCGACACAACTTTGCCTTCATATCCGATGCTGTAACCACCATGATAGGTGTCATGCAACAGCGTGTAGTTCTTCTGGATTCCGAGCATTTCGTTCAAGTGTTCACCGTATTTCTTTGAAGTCACAGTCGCCTGAACCTTTTCTGATTTCAGCATCGATTTGTATAAGAACTTTGCCAACTTGTTTTTTGCAGTTGCTTTATCTTTGAGGAGAATATTCAGCGCAATAATCTTTCGATTTTTGAACTGTACTTTGCACAGCTACCAGCACAAAACTGCCATGAAGTCATACCAGCAGATGATCGTGTCACCCTCCGCCGACTGTTTAATCATATCTTTGCAGGCAGCCAGCATTTCCTTGGTTGAATTACATTTCTGAGGCGGATAAACCTGCCGAATCTTGGCTGTTTCATAGCCGTTCAGAAATGTCATATTCTGTTTATCTGCCGGGTTATCAAACAGCATATAAACCATCAGCCTGTCCTCCTCTCTTACTGATACACCTTCATAATTTTCTCGTAATACTCATCAATGGTATCGAAGCTGATGTCCTTACAGTTCGCACTGTACTCCGCACACAGCTTCTTATCACCCCAGAGCTTCTCGATCTTCTTCTTCAGATCTTCGGCATTACCGCTTTCAAACAGCTCGCCGGTCTTGCCAACCTGAATCAGTTCCGGGATACCACCAATGTCTGCTCCCAGTACCGGTGTGCCATACATCTGGGATTCCATCACGGAGAATGGGCAGTTCTCATACCACTCAGAAGGGTAAATGGAGAACCGTGCCTCACGGATCAGCTTCTCCAGTGCCTCACCTTTCTGGAAGCCAACGTTCTTGATGTTCTTAATACCATTTACTGTCTCTTCCAGAGGACCAATACCGGCGAAGACGAACTGAACATCCGGCAGTTCCTTGCAGACCTTGATGAGTGTGCCGATGCCCTTCTCCTCAGAGAAGCGGCCGAAGTAGAGGACGTAATCCTTCTTCGGGCTCTCTTTCCACTCCACCTTATCGATGAAGTTGTGCATTGCCACGGTCTTTGTTGCAAACAGAGGATTGCTGTCCATCTTGCTCTTCATGAACTCAGAGCAGCAAATCATGGTGTCAATGTACTTGTAAGTGCCCTTCCACTTCCAGAACTCTGCTTCCATCATGCCAATAGCCGACTTCGCTGTGGAGCCGTGAATGCACTTGCCTTTCATGCAATTCATGAAATGACCGCCGAGACACTTCTCACAGTTCTGATGCGTATTCGGGTTGTTTAGCATGTGGTTCGGACAAACCAATTGGTAATCATGTGCTGTAAAGATAATTTTGCACTGATGATTAGTCTCCTTGCGCCACTTTACGATTTCCAGAATCATGGAAGGAGTCAGCTGATAATTGAAGTTATTCAGATGACAAACATCCGGCTGGAAATCATCCAGAACTTTTCTTAACTGTATCCTTGCTTCCTTGCTGTAAATCGTCTTAATCGGGTAGGTCAGCTTGCTTAATTTACTTCCACCGTGAAAATCCATGTCACTCGTGTAAGCATTGACCCGGTTGCCAACGCAACGCCCTTTATGTTCCATACCAAAGTACTGAACCTCATGTCCCATCTTTTGAAGCTGTTCGCCCAACTTGAAGATGTAGGTCTCACTACCTCCATTAGCATATAAAAATTTATTAATAATCAGTGTTTTCATATTAATTTTCCTTATTTTTTATCCACCTACTAAAAACTATATGTCTTTGTTTTGCAACATTCTCTGCTTTTAATATAATCCACTAGTACAATCAGGGCACTATACACTAGATAGATTATACCATATATTTCTTCTTTATTATATTCTCAAATGTTCCTAATTTCGACATTCCTATCTGGTTATTTTTAGTAAAATTAACTTTTATTTTTAATTTTACACTAAAAATTCATTTGTTTCTCAGTATTTTATTAATAAGTTTCTATCATTTTTTAATCTCTATATAACTCTAACGTTCTCTTCACAACATCATCCCAATTATATTTCTCGCAAATATAATCTGCTGCTCCATCCTTATATTTCTGTACCTGCTCCACATCATCACAAGCTTTTTGAAGCTTGCTCTGTAAATCAGCAACATCACTTTTCTTAAATACAATTGCTTTATCTTCTACCACTGATGCACATTCGTCTATATCAGACACCAAACAACAGTTACCGTAGCTCATTGCTTCTAATAAGCTAAGTGGCATTCCCTCTAAATCGCTTGGTAAACTATAAATATAAGCATTGCTGTATAGTTCATCTAACAACTGTCCCTGAACAAATCCGGTAAAGATGATTCTGTCATCGTCTTTTGCCATTTCTTTTAACTGGCTGGCGAATTCATCAGTATCGGAGCTGCCTCCTGCAATGACTAACTTTTTGTCTGTGTTTACTTTTTTAAATGCTTCAATCAGATAGGCGATTCCTTTTTCTGGAACGAGTCTTCCCAAGAATAGGATATAATCATCTTTTTCCAGTCCAAATTTTTCTTTAATAAGTTCTGGCTTTCTTATAATAGGACGATTTACTCCATTGGGAATGAATTTTGTTTCTCGTCCGTAAGTTTCTTCAAAGTAATCTTGAACGCCTTTACTAAGAACAATAATTTCGTCAGCATATTTTACTGCACATTTTTCTCCCATCATAATATATGTGCTGGCTAACTTTCCCCATTTTGCTCTCTGGTGATCAAGTCCGTGAACCGTTGCTACACACCGCTTTCCAAATAATTTTGGTAGCCATAACATAGCACAAGGACCTTCCGCATGAAAATGAACTACATCATACTTTCCAAATGTAGCACAAATAGCCCCAGATACTGAGGCAGTCATTGCTGCCAGTCCTTTTTTATCGAGGGTAAGAACTGATCTTAATCTTACTCCCTTATACGCTTTTCTCTTTCCGCCATCGAAGTCCTTACCACTCACATGATGACCACTTCGGTTATAACAAGTTACTTTATGACCAAGTGTAACCATTCTTGTTGCTAATTCTTCCACAACAATCTCTATTCCACCTTCACGAGAAGGAATTCTTTTATGCCCAAGCATAGCTATATTTAAACTTTTTTTATCTTTTAAGTTTTTTTTCATTGCCTTCCCTCTACTCCCTACATAGATCCTTCTTTTTTGAATACCACCTGTACCGTCTTAAACAGAATCCTTATATCAAGTCCCATTGTCCATTCGCTTATGCACTGTTTATCGAGTTTTACGACTTCTTCGAAGTCTGTGATGTTGCTTCGTCCACTTACCTGCCACATTCCGGTAAGTCCCGGCTTGGTTGCGAGGCGGGCACGGTGATGAAGTTCGTATTTATCCCATTCGTCTACTGTTGGCGGGCGGGTTCCGACTAAGGACATATCGCCTTTCAGTACATTAAGGAACTGTGGAAATTCATCCAAGCTCCAGTCACGGATAAAGTTTCCGACACCTTTTTTGATTGTGCCGTCCGGGAGCTTCTTGCTGCCGATGATTCGAGGGTCAAAGTCGAGCTTGAACATCATGCCGTCCTGCACACGGTTTTCTTTCATGAGTTCGGCTTTGCGTTCTTCGGCATCCATGTACATACTTCGGAACTTATACATCTGGAACATCTTTCCGTTCTTTCCGACACGGGTCTGCTTGAAGAAGATTGGCCCCGGTGACTGGATATAGATGGCCGGTCCTACAAAGATGCAGAGGATTCCAGTAATAATGCAGCCTGCAAGTCCTCCTGCAATATCCATCATTCTCTTTAAGATGATCTGGCGGCGGCTTACGCTGTTAATACTTGTTGTAAGTACAGTGTATGTTCCAAGATGTTCTACGAACTGTTTCTTGCCGAGTAAGTTCTGGGACTTGGCAAGCTTCATATGTACGACAACACCCATCTCGATGAATTTATCAAGAAGTTCTGCCGGATATGGCTCGCTTTCTGGGATGTTGATAAATACTTCGTCCACCCATTCGCGGCATACATATTCAACCAAATCGTCTTCGTCGGCTACAACTGTTACACCGTCGATGACGCGGCCTTTTGCCTTTTTATCCAGGATACATACTCCTGTAACGAAGTAATCGCCGTAATTCTTATTTTTAATGTTGTCTATAACGGTATCAACGATATCTGATACGGTTACGATAAGGAGAGAACGCTTTTCGGCTCCGCCAAAGTATTTGCGGAGACAATTCTTCCAAAGACAGCGCAGGACGTAACTGAGTAATAAATACAGCGCTGCTGTATATCCAAGTACAAGTCTTGAATAATTCTCTGCTTCCTTAAATGTAAATAAATAAAATACGGAACATAAGGTGATGAGACAGGTCTGTTTGACCGTCATAACAAATTCCTGATAGAATCCACGTTTCAGTACATTCTTCAGGGAATCAAAGAAAAAAATTACCACGATATCCATGAGTGCGAGGCTCCACATCATATCACGGTATAAAGAATTCGCCAGTACATCAAGCGACCCATGTCGCATATTGAATGCAAGCGTAAAAGAAATCCATAGACATACTACGTCTAAGATCATAAAATCCAGGTGCTTTAGCCAGCCCTGTACACTTTTCTTATACATATACTTTCCCCAATCCTGTTTCTTGTGCTGATTATCAAATGAAGTAAACGAATTTCCATCCCCGCGAAATCCAGTCTTTCTCCTTTATCTGATAATCGTTTTTTTCATACTTCTTCTGCAAGTAATAATTTGGATAGAATTCCTATCCTGAATGTAAATTAAAATATTCCGGAGCTGCTGTAACTTTTTCTTATTAAAAAATCAAAAAGTATACAGCTCTTCATAATGAATAAAGTATACCATATATTTCATTTTTGTCATATTCCTAAATATGCATAATTTCGACGTTTTAATCTAGTTATTTTTAGTAAAGTCAGACTATATTTTCAATTTTCCACCAAAAGTTTACTTCATTTTGTTGCTTTGTTATCAGTTTTTTACTATTTTGTATACAGGAAATGGAATGGGTAGGGGATTGGAAATAATTTTTAGAAATTTTCCTTAGAAATATTAAAAGTATCGTTTTCAACGATAACATTCCTATAGTGGACTGTCCCATTGATTTTTAAGTTACAGTCCACATGTATTTGCAAAATACTTTCTGTAAAATAAAATAAAGGAGAATGCTTAACTGCATTCTCCTCTTCTACAATTTATAATTATTATATTACTTATCTCCCATTATACTGATAACTAATGCCCTTCACAACATATCCTGCCGCTGTCTTTTTAAGCTTCAGTGTTGTTGTTCCAATATTGGTTCTGCCTTTCTCTCCGTAGATTCCATATCTGTTCTGTGTCGTTACTGTGTAGGTATTCTTACCAGTGCGTACAACCTTTTTAATCTTATAATCTGGAATCGTATCTCCGAACTCTCCGCCACAGTACATGTATGGATCTTTATAGAACTTACTGTCGGAGCTACATACGAACATTGCCTGATTCTTATTTTTCTTGCTGTTCTTAATCTTGCTGACAGAAGCGCTCTTACCAAAAAGCTTCTTAGTCTCGGAACGAAGCTCCTTCGCTGTATAGCTGTAGTCACCTTTGTAATTATATCTTACGAATACGGCGATGGATAACTTCTGATTATCGTTAAGCTTCATCTTTACTGGCTTGGTAGTGGACCATACGCTTATGTTCATCGCTGTCGTATATGCTGTCATCTTCTTACTGATATCCTTTATCTGACGATTCCCTGCCATCTGTCTGGTCACATCTGCTGATGCTGCCTTTGCATGTACTGGAGCAAATGGAATAAGTGTTACTGTCATGAGTAATGTGGCTAAAATTGTACTTAATCTTTTCTTCATAGGGAATCCCTCCTGCCTTTTGAACTTGGAATGTGGTGTAGATAATACGCTATTTAAATGCTTTTTTAATGTGCTTTAAATGCTATCTTCTGTACTACATTTCTTATAATTTTATTATAATATTTTTGCTGTGGAAGTACCATAACAGAAGTGTTATTTTTCTTTACAGGTGGGATAAGAATGTATAACAAAAGTGTTACAAAAATAGGAATTTGCCGCAGGCAAAGGAGACTCTCTTCGGGGGCTGTGCTTTGGCTGGAGATGGAATTGCTATTTATTGTTGGAGGGATTTGAGGACGCTCCAGAAGGTTATAGCTTTCGTTATAACTGTTTTTTGAAGAATTGATTCGAATTACTTCTATCTCTCCTGACTTCTTCCCCAAATCTTTCCACAAATTTGCCCGGGTAGCCAGAAAACAGAAGTCCGAGAATCAAATCATCTATATTTGTGATTTGATTCTCGGACTTCGTCTGTTTACTCACCCCGGCAAATTCCTATTTTCTATGCAGGATTCTGATGGAGTTGAGCAGGCACAATACCGATACTCCTGTATCAGCAAATACCGCAATCCACATATTTGCGAATCCAAACAGACCCATAATCATAACGATGATTTTGATTGCAAGTGCAAATACAACGTTCTGCCATGAAATACTATTTGTCATTTTGGCAATGCCGACGGCTTCTGGGATGGCTTTCATTTCGGAGTTCATGAATACGACATCTGCTGCTTCGATCGCTGCGTCCGCGCCGCTTCCCATAGCTGCTCCAACATCAGCTCCGGCAAGTACCGGTGCATCGTTGATACCGTCTCCGACAAACATAACCGCTCCATGATTTTCTCTGATTTTCTTCAATTCAGATAATTTGTCCTGTGGAAGCAGTTTTGCGTGTACTTCATCAATTCCAGTTTCTTTTGCTACAGCATCTGCACTTTCCTGTGCATCACCCGTAAGCATTGCTGTAATAATTCCCTGTTTCTTTACAGCGGCGATTGCATCTTTGGCATCGTCTTTTACGGTATCGGAAATGACGATATTTCCAACAAATTTGCCATTTAAGGCAACGAGTACTTCTGTACCAAAGTTTTCTTTCTGGTATACACTTAAGTCTACGTTCTGTGCATCCATAAGCTTTCTGTTACCACAGAGAACAACACCTCTGCTAAGTTCTGCACGAATACCATGTCCGGCAATTTCTTCTACTTTCGATGGTCTTTCGATAGAAAGTCCCTTTTCTTCAGCTGCTTCTACGATGCTATTTCCAATTGGATGTGTAGAAGACAATTCACAACTTGCACTGATTGCTAATAAATCATTGGCAGTCATTGCATTTCCTGCTGGATTGGCTTTTTGAACAACAAAGTTACCCTTTGTGATCGTTCCAGTCTTATCCATTACGATTGCTTTTACATTTTTCAGGCTTTCAATTGCAATTCCACCTTTGAAAAGGATACCTTTCTTAGAGCCTGCTCCGATTCCAGAGAAGAATGCCAGCGGTACACTTAATACTAACGCACATGGACAACTGATAACTAAGAATGTCAACGCTGTGTAAATAGATGCTGTTCCGCTTGTTCCATGAATCGTATTTACTGTTCCTGTATAGGCACTGTCTACGAAGAAATGCCAGTTCAGGGAATCTGGTAAAATAAATGGAAGTACTACTGCTACAAATAATGCGAATAATACAACGAATGGTGTGTATACTCTTGCAAAACGAGTAATAAATTTATCAATGTTTGGTTTACTTGCCGCTGCATTTTCCACAGAGTCAAGAATTCTTGTTACCATAGATTCTTCAAGAATTTTTTCTACACGAATCTTTAACTGTCCAGATGTATTCACACATCCGGAAACGATGTTGTCCCCTGCCTTTGCCATAACAGGTACTGGCTCACCGGTAACTGGTGAAGTATCAATACGGCTCTCTCCATCAATGATAACACCATCTAATGGAATACGGTCACCCGGACGGACTAAAAGGATATCTCCTACATTTGCTTCTTCCGCATCAATAATACGGACATCATTTCCAATGACAAGATTAACAACTTCTGGTCTTAAGTCAACCGCTTCCATAATCTGAGTACGGCTCTGCTCGGTTGCTTTTTCTTCAAAATACTCACCGATACGATAGAAAAGCATTACGCCTACTGCTTCCGGGAATTCCTGAATACAGAACGCACCAATTGTTGCAATACACATAAGGAAGTTCTCATCAAATACCTGACCTTTCATGATATTCTTTCCAGCTGTGATTAATACCTTGCCGCCAAGAACTAAATAAGCAATCAGGAACAGGGCAAACATTGGAATGGTTGGTACATTTCCCACATGTTCAAGAATTTCACCAATGATGAAAATAACTGCTCCCACGCCGATGCTTACAAGAGGATTGTTAAAAGAGAACTTCTTCTCTCCTGCTTCTTCAGATTTTATCACTTTATTGTCTTTTGGAACAATTGTGATTCCATCTTCCATTGCATCAATTGTCTCTTTAATCATCGGAATCATCTGGTCTGGATTCTTAGCAGAAAGTTTCATCTGCTTCGTTGCATAAGTAATTGTCAGGTCATCCACACCATTTAATGTTCTTAACTTTGCTTCTATCTTTGCTGCACAGTTTGCACAGTCAAGACCTTCTAAAATATATACCTTTGTATTAGAAATGCCGCTTAGCTTCTTACGCTGTCTTGGAACAATTGTTACTCCATCTTCAATAGAATCTACAACTGCCTGCATCTTTGGAAGTAACTCTGCCTGATTATTTGCTGAAACTCGAAGCTGCTTTGTTGCAAATGCCACTGATGCGAATCCAACTTCCGGCATCTGACGAATCTTCGCCTCAATCTTTGCTGCACAATTCGCACAGTCGATTCCCTCTAAAATATATACTTTCTTCTCCAAATCTTCATCTGGCATATGACAGTTACATTTTGCAAGGCTCTCTCCACAAACATCACAATATTCTACATAGGAATTACACTGCTCACACTGACAGCCTTCCGGATGTCCTTCTACCTGATGATGGTCTACCTGAAAATGTGTGTGTGAACGAGTTGCCTGTGGTTTTGCCGGACCGTGATCGTGATGATGGTGATGATCATGATCGTGATGGTCGTGACCACATCCGCACTCTTCTCCATGTTCATGATGGTGATGATGATCATGTTCCTCATGGTCATGATCATGGTCGTGGTGGTCATGGCCGCATCCACACTCTTCTCCATGTTCATGATGGTGATAATGATGCTCGTGTTCCTCATGGTCATGATCATGGTCATGGTGGTCATGGCCGCATCCACACTCTTCTCCATGTCCATGATGGTGATGATGATGCTCGTGTTCCTCGTGGTCATGATCATGGTCGTGGTGGTCATGGCCACATCCACACTCTTCTCCATGTTCATGGTGATGATGCTCATGATTGTGAGTTTCTGCTGCTTTACGTCTGCTGCGGGTTCTCTCAACAACTTCTACATCTGGTTCCATAGACTGAATTGTCTCTCTGATTTTTGGCAGAACCGCTTCCGGATCTTCTGCTGCAAATCGAAGCTGCTTGGTTGCAAATGTAACGGATACATCGCTAAGCTCCGGCAGCTTACTAAGCTTTCTCTCAATCTTGGCTGCACAGTTTGCACAATCAAGGTTCTCAAGAATATATACTTTTCTCTGCATTGTGATACCTCTCTTTTTGATATTATAGAATTACCCCAGTACATGTTGAAAAACAACAAGTAATCTACACGCTCTAGAGCGTGTTTGAAACACTCTCTAGGAATCGGTATGTGTCATATGTATTAATGCTTCTTCCATAATATCTACAATATGCTGGTCATCCAGTGAATAAAAAACATTTTTTCCTTCCCGTCTTGCTCTTACCTGATGCATCTTACGCATTACGGCAAGCTGGTGGGAAACTGCAGACTTAGTCATGTCAAGGAAAACTGCAATATCACCGGCACACATCTCCTGCTCCTTTAGTGCATACAGAATCCGTATTCTTGTGTCATCTGCTAAAACTTTAAAAAAGGATACTACCTTATCAATCTCGCAGTCTTTCGGCATACTCTTCTGTACCTTTTCAATACTTTCAGGAAACATTGCCACACAATCGCTCTTTTTCGTTCCCATAACTTCCTCCTTCATCAAACAAATAATTGAATACTTGTTCAACTGTCCTTATTATAGTTGAACGAGTGCTCAATTGTCAATAGGTATTTTTAAATTTTTTCTACTTTTTCAGTATGATATAAATTTTAAATAAATTTCTATTGTAAATCACATGGTAACCCTTACTCAGTCAAAGAAACCTTTTTTCTGAAATTTTATTAAAACCTGATTACATTTCCTGTGCAGTTAAAAATAAATTTTTCTCCAAAGTTATTTTTTATCGTTTCTAAATTGTCCTCTCCCGTACAATGGGAAACGGCAATAAAATTTATATTCATTTCTTTTAAGTCATCTATTGTCTTTCTAAGCCGCTCTCCGTCAGCTTCCATCAAATGGGTTCCTCCGACAACTCCGCAAATCTTTTTACCACTTCTCTTTTCAATTGTTCTAAGAATATTCATAATGCCCGGATGAGAACATCCCACTATAACGACAATGCCTTGCTCGGTATCTAATGCTACGGCAATTTCGTCTGTGAAAGAATCCTTCGTATATTCAGATATTACTTTTTCTATTGCCGGCTTCACGCTCAATTCATCAGAAGAACAATCGGTACTGTACGCAGTCATTCCTTCCTCTGTTCCAGAGTGTGTTTGAAAAAAGCTTTCTGCAAAGCAACCAGCAACAATTTCCTTGTCTTCTTTTTTTACAAAAAAACGAGGATTTAACTGTTCATATCCTACAATGCGCTCAAAGTTACGATATAATGTTACTCCCGGAAAAATCATTTGCATATCTTCTTTTACCTCACAAACGGTTATTCCTTTTTTCTCTAATTCTTCCTTGGAAAATGCAATCCCAATATCTTTCATCGTTCCATCGTTTTTCTCATAATATTTCCCCTGAAAAAAATCTTTTCCCACATATATTTTTCTGATTGTCTCTTCTTCTATGAGTCTTTTCACACCACCAGCATGATCATAATGGGCATGGCTAATTAATAATGCACTTAAATTTTCAAGAGAAATCCCCATTTTCGCTGCATTTTCATAAAATATTCCACTCTGCCCTGTGTCCATTAACAGACAAACCTGTTCCTCTTGATTCTCACTTTCAATCAAAATAGCAAGACCATGCTCACACATATATCTTTCCTCTTTATCCACATGATTTTCAATCAACGTAGTCAGCTTCCATCTCATAAAAAGTTCCTCCATTCTCTATAAATCATGATACAATAGATTTAGATTTTTGAGAAGTTTTTTTAAAGTTAAGCTGTGACTATAGTAATTCCACAATTACTATAAAAAACCTATCATTATAAAATGCAATTACTACGCTATACAACTACACTATATCTCAATACTTTCCTCTTTTTTAAGTGTCCGTAGTGTAATATCCATTCAGTAATAACAGTTTATGAATAATGATTTGACAGTTCACAATAAAAGATGTACAAGGTAAACTGGCAAAATTATATTCAATAATACTTTTAGAAACCAAATGGATGAAGCAGTAGTTACATCTATAATTACAATAAATTATTTCTGGAGGTTTTATTATGAAACATTCTCTTCATTTATACGGAACTCTTGGTCCTGCCTGTGCCACAAAAGAAAAAATCCGCACAATGTTTTTATCTGGCATGACCGGAATGCGCCTTAATCTTTCCCACAGCAATCTTGATGACTGTAAAGACTGGCTGCAGCAATATTACGAAGTTTCCGAACGTCTGCACATCGTTCCTGAACTTCTTGTTGATTTACAGGGTCCTGAACTTCGCATCGGAACTCTGGATATTCCACTCTCCCTTTCCGAGAATGATCTTATTTTTCTTGTATCAGAAAAATCATTTGATAAAAGAAAAGAAAACTCCGCTATATTTTCACGAATCATAGCTGGAGAAGATGAACTTTCTATTATTCCATGTCCTGATATTCTTTTTTCTTATTTCGATGAAGGACAGGAAGTAAAATTAAACGATGGAAAAATTGTATTAGAATTATCGGCACCTTTAGAAGAAGATATTTTCTGTGCCAAAGTCAAAAAAGGCGGTGAACTGACTTCAAGAAAAAGTATTGCAATAAAGGATGTTACCGTTCCTCTGCCTGAACTCACTGAAACAGATAAACAAAATCTGAAATTACTCAGAAAATATCACGTTACCGGTGTTATGCTTCCTTTTGTAAGAAATGCTGATGATTTAATCACTCTCCGAAAGGAACTGTGTGCCGACGGTATGGATTATATACGCATCTTTGCAAAGATAGAGTCGTTAGAAGGTGTAGAAAATCTGCCTTCTCTCCTGCCTTTCTGTGATGAAATTGTTATAGCAAGAGGTGATCTCGGAAATGCCATTCCTCTGCCAAAACTTCCCGCCATCCAGAAACGAATCGCCATGACCTGTCTGCGTGCAAAGAAACCATTCATGGTCGTAACCCAGATGCTCGCCTCGATGGAGCAAAATCCTGTACCAACCAGAGCAGAAGTAACGGATATCTTTCAGGCAGTCTTAGATGGGGCTTCTTCTCTCATGTTAACGGGAGAAACTGCTGTTGGGGCTTATCCTGAAGAAGCGATAAAAATACTGGCACAAACAAGTGAGGAAGCCCTTCGCTTTAAGATAGCGAAATTCTGATTTGCCGCAGGCAAAGGAGACGCTCACAGTAAATAAATGGTATGCTCCCTTTTAGGTAGACAGTTAAAAAAATAAAACTGTTTATCTGAA
>ENA-ORTB01003261-ORTB01003261.1-human-gut-metagenome-genome-assembly--contig:-NODE-3261-length-13022-cov-10.748978_pt1 | contig 13022 bp, 8 predicted proteins | sample MGYA00241905_ERZ509174 | MGnify/ENA primary metagenome ERZ509174 (study PRJEB26280, sample SAMEA2338851) | human gut metagenome | biome: human gut; feature: human-associated habitat; material: faeces...
CAGCGCAGAAGAAAGCAGGCTATGCGTTGAAAAGCGATATCGTTCATCCAAGGAATACTTCTGCCAAATGGCATCGCTGGTGCGAATGTCATCCTCTGTCAGCACATTGGGGAGCTGCTTCAAGTCCCCGACAATTACGATATTCCGCGCACAGGAAAATGCCAGCACCCCTGTGGCTAAATCGACCTGTGAGGCTTCATCCACGATCAAGTAATCGTAGATATGATCGATGCTCAGCGTTCCTTTGATGGAATAGGTCGTGCTAAGCACCACCGGATACTCGCGGGTAAACTCTTCGGAATTCCGGCGGAAATCATTCTTTTCAAAGCATCGTCTATTATTCCGCCAATGATACCGTGTTGCCAGCTCCGCCCGGAACAGCCGCAGGGACTTCTGTGTGAGCTCGTCCATCTTCGCGTCGAAAGCGTAGTGTTCCAGCTTGCGGTTCAGTTCCTGCTTTTCGACTTCCAGTTCCCGCCTCTTTACAGAATAGAACTGACTCTGCAAATAGGGAATGACCAGTTCCGGAGAATGAAGGAATAATTTGAGTGCATTACGATTGAAGCGGAACATGATGGAGAGCTTTTGCAAAAGACCCAGTCGGGTTTCGTGTTCCGCGTGCTGTTCAAACTCCATCCAAAGCGCAAGAAGCTTCTGTGAGGACAGCTTGTCCAAGCTCTCCGTCGGCACGTCACTGTAACTTGCGTAATATTCCTCAAAATAATGCTGCTCCGGGTTTAGCTGCAAGAACTCCTGCTCGATTTCCGCAATGCGGTTTTTGGCATTGAGCATTTCGTTCAGTTCTTTGGAGAGTGCAGTCGTTTCCCGATCTAATTGCTGTCGTTCCTCCGGGGACATTTCCCAATCGCTCATATTCGGATAGGCGCCGGTCTGTGCATCCAGAAACTTCTCTTTGTTGGCAAGACTGCCGAGAAACGCAGTCAGAAAAGCTGAATTTTTCTTCTCCAGCTTTTCCACAACATTACGCGTTGCGGAATTGTTGTTGGAGACAACCGCCACGGTTTTTCCACTGCGGACAACATTGGCGATGATATTCAGGATCGTCTGTGTCTTTCCAGTACCCGGAGGCCCCTGAATGATGCTGATTTTGGAGGAAAGCGCCCGCTCCACCGCCAGCTTCTGGCTCTGGTTCAGGCCAAACGGATAGATCACCGCCTCCGGCATCTGGGGTGCTTTGACTTCCTTCTGCGGTGCAAGATAGCTTGCCAGCACGGTATCCTCGCTGACCTGCTGGATCTTGTCATACTGCACGCTTAGAATGTTGATACCGTTTTCCGCCACCAGACTGATTGCAGCGGCAGTCTCCTTGAAATATTGGAATGTTTCTTGATTTTTACCGTCTGTCAGGCAATTTTGCTGGAACTGCACTTCGCTCCTACGGAATGATAAATCTCTCTTTCCGTTGCGGACAATACGATAATACCCACCGAAGTCGAGAATCTCATCAATTCCGCTGATGGTTTGCCCGTTTACGGTGACAATCACCCGTGCAGGGTCGATTTTCTTTTGCAGAGGCAGGATCTCCACATTACTGCTCTGAAAGCTGTATGTCTTATTGGGCGCACTGGTATAGACGACCTCGCACTTTCCGTTGCGGAACTGAAAGTTCGCAACCGAGTCCGTCTGGTCTTTTCCTTTTATGATGATTAAGTGCTTTCGTGCGTCCATAGGCATCTCTTCCCTCCCCAATACAAGCTGTTGATTTACGTGTTATCCACCCACATTTCACACTGGCTCATGACAGTCTGAACGGCATCATCCATGCCATCTGGCGGATATTTGTGCTTTTTCAGCAGCCTCTTGACCAAGCGCCGCATTCCAGCTCTTGCACTTTCTTTCTTTTGCCAGTCTATTGTGCGGTTTTTACGAAGCAAATCCGTCAGTTCCTTCGTGATTGCAATAAGCTCATCATGCTCATAGAAATCTTTGATGGCTTGTGGTTTTGTGAGAGCATCGTAGAAGGCAAGCTCTTCCGCGGTCAATCCGAGTTTTTCACCCTCGGCGGCAGCAGCGGCAATGTCTTTCGCCAGCTTGAGTAATTCTTGAATGACTTCCTCGTTGGTCAGCATTCCGTTCAAATAGCGGTTCATTGCGCTCTGAATGATTTCGGAGAACTTCTCAGACTTGACGATATTTGTTCGGCGGTAAACAGAGACCTGTTCGGAAATCAGTTTTTTCAGGAGTTCGACTGCAAGATTCTTCTCCTTCATGTTTGCCACTTCTTCAAGGAACTTCGGATCGAACAACGAAAACTCAGTCTGGACATCAGAGAAAAGGTTGATAACGCCTTCGCTTTTGATACTGTGCTTCAAAAGCTCGTTAATGCGCTCATTTACTTCCGGAAGCGTAAACTTCTTTCCGGTACCGCCTGAAACCAAGCGCACGGTCATTGTTCTTACGGACTCGAAGAAAGCTGCCTCCATGCGAGTTTGCTCGTCTACCAAGCTGCTGCACAGCGAAAGTGCCTGCTTGAGAAGCAGGGCTTCTTTGATAAACACATTCTGTGTCTTCTCATGGTCGGGAAGCTCGTACTCTGCAACACTCTTGCCGAGTATGAAGTTCACTCCGCCGCTGATGAGCTTCGCCCTGTCAAGGTCGCTTCCGGTCATGAATTTCTCATAACTGAATCCGTGGAACAAATCTCTGCAAATAGAGAGCTTTTCAAGGAACTTCGGATATGCAGCCTTGCTTACATCTGTATCACCATAGTTCTTCTTGTCTCTGGCAGTATAGTCGTTCATTGCCTGTTTCAGTGCAGCCGCAATACCAACGTAATCGACAACCAAACCGCCTTCTTTATCTTTGAAGACACGATTGACGCGGGCGATAGCTTGCATCAGGTTGTGTCCAGCCATCGGCTTATAGACATACATCGTAGCAAGGGAGGGAACATCAAAGCCGGTCAGCCACATATCCACGACGATGGCGATTTTCAGCGGAGAGTTGTTGTCTTTGAATTTCCGCGCCATATCGTCCTTATGAGCTTTGTTGCCGATAATCTCACGCCATTCTTCGGGATCGTTATTGCCTTGCGTCATGACCACTGCAATCTTTTCCGTCCACGCTGGGCGTAGCTCAAGAATGCGCTTATAAATCTTCATTGCTATGGGACGCGAATAAGCAACGATCATCGCCTTGCCGGTCAGGATATTCTCACGGTAATTCTCGTAATGATCAAGAATGTCATTTACCAAGGAATTGATCGTCTGGTCGGCACCGAGGATTGCTTCCATCTGACCAAGTTCCTTTTTGCTCTTTTCAATGACATACGGATCGGCGTTGTCAGCCATAATATCATACTCATTATCGATCAGATGGAGGGTGTTCTCGTCGAGTTTCAGGTGAATCACACGGCTCTCGTAATAGACGGGTCTTGTAGCTCCGTCTTCAACTGCCTGTGTCATATCATAGATGTCGATGTAATCACCGAAGACTTCTCGTGTGCTGCGATCTTTTGTGGAGATCGGTGTTCCGGTGAATCCAATGTAGGTCGCATTAGGAAGCGTGTCTCTTATAATGCGGGCAGTGCCGATAACGGTTTTCGCCTCGACTTCGCCGTTGTCCTTCTGCTTGACCACAACCTTCTCATTGAGACCATATTGCCCACGATGCGCTTCATCAGCCATCACGATAATGTTCCGGCGTTCCGAAAGAGCTTCGTTGCTTTCTTCAAACTTCTGCATGGTCGTGAAGATTATGCCGTTTGCCTGTCTGTTTGCAAGCAGTTCTTTCAGATTCTTGCGGCTCTCAGCGTGCTGCGGCGTTTGCCGGAGGAAGTCCTTGCAGCGGGCGAATTGTCCGTAAAGCTGGTCGTCCAGATCGTTACGGTCGGTAATGACAACGATAGTGGGGCTTTCTAACGCTTCTTGCAGATAATGAGCATAGAAGACCATAGACAACGATTTTCCGCTGCCCTGTGTATGCCAGAAGACGCCGCCCTTGCCGTCTGTCACAGTCGCGTGCTTCGTAGACTCAATCGCCTTTTTGACTGCAAAATACTGATGATACCCAGCGAGTATCTTGAATGTATTCTGTCCATCCACATTAAAGCAGATGAAGTTTTTCACGATGTCAAGGAAGCGGGTCTTCTCAAACAGTCCTACAAAGAATGTGTCAAATGATGCGTGTTGCGTATTCTCATAGCTGCCGTCTGTTGTTTTCCACTCCATAAAGCGGTCTTCGCCGGACGTGATTGTACCAGCCTTTGAAGTGGTCAAGTCGCTCATGACACATACCGCATTATAAATGAACATAGAGGGGATCTCATACATATAGTTCCGGAGCTGGCGGTATGCTGCGGAAGCGTCGGTTTCTTCGCGGGACGGAGACTTCAACTCCACAATGACGAGCGGGAGACCATTGACAAAGAGAATCACATCTGGTCTTTTTTCGGAGTTCTCAATGAAAGTCCATTGATTCGCAACTGTGAACTCGTTACTGGCAGGATTTTTGAAGTCTACAAGGTAAACAAGGGTAGAGCGTTCTTCACCCTTGTCATAGTATTTTACCGGGACTCCGTTTTGGAGGTAGTCCATAAAGACCATGTTCTTCTGCAAGAGCGTTCCAGTTTCAAAGTTCTTGAGCTTATAGATTGTCTCCGTCAGAGCGTCCATAGGCAGGCTCTTGTTGATCCGCTGCAAGGAAGGCAGCAGAACATCCTCATAAAGCGGCGAGTGATAATCGCGCTCCACGTCCGGTCCATAGATATAGTTATAGCCCAGTTCTTCATTGAGAAGCTGCAAGACAGCGTTCTCGTAATTTGATTCTGTAAAATATCCTGCCATAGTTTGTCACTCCCTTTTACGCCAGACTCGCCCCGAACTGATCCAGCGTGTTTTCTGCATCTCTGTCAGTGACGGGCTTATTCATCGCTTTTTCAATTAGGTTTAGAAGGCTTTTTGCTCTGTCGATGAAATAGCCATTGAAGTCATCTGCCTTCAATTCTGCATAGTTGATAAAGTGCGATTCCACCCGTGCTTGCAACTCATTCTCGGTCAGTCCATCAACCTTCTTTAGAATTGCCCCCAGATACTCACTCGGCGCATTTCCGCCAATCGAGCGGTTGGTGGCTGGAAGAATCGGGGTCTTGTTAATGATGGAATTATACCGTTCGCGCTTGATGCCCATTTTCTCGCAATATGCTTCGGGGAATATATGGTGAATATCCGGAGACTCAAGCATACTGTTTACAATGTCAATCGTCGTGTTGTTCATAAAGTCACGACACTTCTCCTTGTAAAGAAGAGCCATTATACCTTTATATGCCGCGCTCAAGCGAGTTTGAAGGGTTAGCAGCCGCGTAGAAGAAAAGACTGCGCTGTTAATCGTGTGCATTGCATTCGGACGTCCATTGACCTCTTCAACCATGTCCTCAATGTCATAGGCATAGCGGGTTTCGTTCGCACCGCCATACATCTCACCCAAAATCCCGCACCAATACCACCGAGAAAGAGTTTTGATTGTGTTTGGCTCATTGCATTTGGATTTTCCGAGAACAGCGCAGATTGCCGCAAGTGGAATCAACTGCGTTGTATAGGGCAAATCTCTTTGACGGAAAACGCACTGATCCCGAAGAAGAAACTCCTTTGCGATTTTGAACCCAGACAGCACTGCATCCCGGTTCGCTATGTACGATTCATAAGGAAGTCCCAGAACATCTTTCTTTTTGCAGGAGATTGTGTTTGTCTTTCCAGACTGCTTGTTCAAATAGCTTGTATAGAGACAAACCGTTGTCAGGAAGGTAGTCTCATCAATCCCATCGAACAGGTCTGTTCTCAGCGTGTCACCGAAACCGCAAATTGTATTTCGACACTGCACCCAGTCTTTTCTCAGGTCAAAGTCTCTTGTGGCATAAGTTGCGGTAACAAGCTCAAACACCGTGAGAGGAACACCACCGGTATTGACGTTCTCAAACACCTTGCACACTGCCTCTCGCGGCGTGGACTTGTCCAGCGTAATCACAGGCAGCTTATACCCGGAAATTGTATTCAGCACATCCGCCTGAAAACGCTTGAACTCGTCCATTGCCTCCGGCTTCATTCCATAGTGCGTCATGTAGCCCATGAACCAGTCCATAACGGCGTTGCTATCGAACACAATATTGACCGGGAACAGCTTATTCTCGTATTCATATTCTCTGGTTGAGAGGTCGAGCTTCACATCACGGTCAAAGTTTTCTTTGATCTTGCGGTCTTCCGGAATAGACAGGACTGCATCAAAACGATCCTCATCATCGTCAAGGCACTTCTCCATTGAGAGATAGTAATAACGCTTAATAGCCTTGCCTTTTTCTGTTTTGGTCGAGACCGGCTCTTTAGAGGATGTTGCCTGATAGATGGAAGTAAGTCGCTGCTGTCCATCAAGAATCAAATGCTCCGGCTTTACTGAGACGCCTTTTACGCCCGTAATTGTGCGGTATTTGAATTGAATGTCCGGATTACCGTATTGTAGCCGCATAATGGCACCCATAGGGTAGCCTTGCGACAAACTGGCGATAATTCCTCTAATTCGGTTATCATCCCAAGTCCAGTCGCGCTGAAACTCCGGCAACTGCATTGAGCCGGACTTAACCTCCGCTAAAAGCTGACTTAGGTTTGTATCAAGAGATTGTGGTGAAATAATCACGTCTGCGCCTCCTTCATTGAGTTTTACTGATCGGACGAGCCCAGTCTGCTTTCCAAATCTGAAATATCGCTGCGGATGGAAGAGATGTCCGACTCAATATCGTCAACCCGCTCGGATAAAGAAGCCTGCTGACTTTGAATGTACTCCATTTGTGAGTATAGACCTCGCACTGCCAGAATCAATTCTACCATCAGCCCCTTATCATCGAGGGAGAGAAGACGGTCTTTTTCAGCCTGTATCTTTTCCGCCTCCTGTTGAAGCCGCTCTTTCTCACGAACTGCTTCTGCTGCGGCTTTCTCAAGACGAACCCGTTCCTTTTCAAGCCGCTTTTTCTGGCGCTCGTCTTTGCTTTTTTTCAAGCTCTCCTGAACTTTATCAAACATGGTACAACCTCCAAATCAGGTAAACGATAATTTAGCAGCTTAGAGCTGGACAGCAGACACATCGATCTCGCCAGACATCAGTTTGGGCAGCAAATTATCTCTCAATGTCGCAAGCGATTGATTCTGCTCTTCCCAAATACGTTGCTGTGCAAAGATAGGAGCGCAAAAGTCGCTGAATTTGGCAAGAGTTTCAGCGTCAGGAATAACCGCCGGGACATTTTTCATAGTGCTGCCAGATACTTCTTTGAATGTTGACCCGGATGCCATGCCTTCAATGACCGGGAGAGTGTTTTTCAAAAAGAAGTAAACAAATGGTGTTCCAATTTCCGGCTTAGGCACAACCGATTTGAAACCTTGATTTGTTGTTACTTCACCAGCGGCGATAGCAATATAACCTATTGGCGCACGAGATGAGAACAACACTGTTCCTTCTGGCATGATTGCTGCGCTGCTGTTCTTCAAACCAAGTTCAGTTATGTCATTCTCACCATGAGAAACGAACTTCGACTTGTTGATAGATAAATCTTTCGGGGTTATCCATGCTATACCGGACTCCGTGTAATACTCAGGTTTAGCTTTTGAAGGTGTACTGCCTCCAACAACAGTACCAAGATCGCTAATTGTTCCGATAGCCCATTCTGGATCAGCATTATCAACAAATAATTCTTGAAAATAGGATTGAGCTTGCTGCTCTAAATTATCGTTTATCTGCTCGTTGCAGGTGATCTTATCTTCGAGGCATTGCATCGTTTGTACGATAACTTCTTGTACAGCAAGCGAAGGAACGGGTATGGTCAAATTGGCAACTTCGGAAAATGTAATCTGAGGGAATGTGCCAGATCGCGTTTCAGCTAACAGTTGAAGTTCTGCAACTGTGGAACTATTCTTCAAGAAATAGTATAGGTACTTAGGAGATACCACATCCTTTTTTGCACGAATTACCATCAGTTTAGTTGAAGCGATATAGTCTATGGGCGAAAAATCCACATAGGCAAACCGCCTGTTCTGTGGACGGATCTCGCTATATAAAATATCGTCTCGCTGAAAAGTCTTCTTGAACTGCCCTTTCAAATTGGAGTTTGGAACTCGTTCGTGGTTGAGAACTCTACCCTCTAAAACGTCCGAGGTATTGATAAGCGTCACCATATTCTTTTTTTCGCGATAAGTGTCCGAAATAGACGAACAAACTTCACCAACGGGCATATATATTGTTCCATTCATACTACCCACCATCCTAACCGATGTATTTTCTATGTGCCAGCTTCACATTCTGCTGTTTCACCATTGCATAGTGCATGGTGGTGTCGATTTTCTGATGCCCTAAGAGCTGCTGGACTTGCTCTATGGGCATTCCTTTGTCTATGGCAGTTGTAGCCAGTGTACGCCTGAACTTGTGAGGGTGAACCTTCGGGATATTCAGACGCTTTCCCAGCTCCCGAAGGCGTGTCTCCACTCCGCCAATCATCAATCGGTCAAAGGGAGCTTTCAGGGAAACAAACAAAGCTGGGTTTTCATCCGTTCGCCCCTCAAGGTAGTTTTGAAGGTGGATTTTCGTCCTTGCGTCGAAATAGACCAATCGTTCTTTATTACCCTTGCCGATAACAACGCATTCGCGCTCATTGAAGTTGATGTCTTCGCGGTTTAGTGTGACCAGCTCACCAACACGCATTCCAGAGGAAGCCAGAAGATCAATCATCGCCAAGTCTCGTGCTGTTGTGCAGTTGTCACGCATCAGCTCTAACACTTCATCGGTGTAGGTGTCCTTGACCACCTTTGCAGTCTTAACTTTGTGAATACGGCGTACCGGGCTTTTCACAATGAAATCCTCATCTTCAAGCCATGAGAAGAAGCTGGACAGTATCCGGCGGATGTTGTCTATGGTCACTTTGCTCGACCTGCGCTGAACTTGATAGTTTGTCAGATAGCGGCGCAAATCATCTGTGGTGATCTGTCGCACAGCCTTTCCAACTCCGGCAATTAGAGCCTCAATCGTCTTCCGGTAGTAGCTCAGGGTTTTCTCCGAACAGCCTTCGATCCGCTTTGCCGTGATAAATGCTTCGACTGCATCTGCTTCGTCTGCTGGAATTGAGCCACTATCATAGGTGATCGTTGCCCCTTCCAATGTCTCAGCCATTGCATCCCGAAGGTGCATGAGTTGTTCGTTGTTAAGATACGGCAGCATTTTTCGCTGTATCTCCGTGATGAGTTGTTCTGTCATTGTCGTGTCTCCTTTCGAGGTAAGAGAACGACATTCAGTGGCAGTCCCTTTTGTAAAACTCTCGCCACTGGTGAGAGTTATTCAGACGGTAAACGATAATTTACAGCAGCAAGCAGCCGCATTGTTTTCAAGCCTCTATGATCGGTCAAACACCGAGGTTAGATTCACCGATTTGATACAGATACTCGGCGGTGGGACACCGAAAACAGGCGAAAACACTTATTGGAACGGTAATATTGCCTTCTTTACCCCAAAAGATGTTGGCATACCATACACCCTTATCACAGAAAAGACTATCTCAAAAGAAGGTCTTTCACATTGTAACAGCCGACTGTATCCTGTGAACACCGTTTTCGTCACTGCAAGAGGCACTGTTGGTAAAGTTGGTATGTCCGGAGTTCCGATGGCCATGAACCAATCCTGCTACGCGCTTGTCGGTAAAGAGACGCATCAACTTCTTGTATATTTCTACACACTCAAAGCTGTTGATAGGCTCAAGCACAAAGCAAGTGGAGCCGTATTTGATGCGATTACCACCAGAGATTTTGAATCAGAGCAAATCATGAAACTCTCTGATGATGATGCTACGGCGTTTCTCCGTGTTGCAGAACCCATGTTTCAGGAGGTACTTAACAACAACATCGAAAACTTGCGACTTTCAACACTACGGGATTCATTGCTACCTAAGCTCATGTCCGGCGAGATTGATGTCTCCGCCGTCCAACTCTAAGCCGCTAAATTATCGTTTAGCTCTTGATTGTTCACAATCTTTTTTTGGATTGTGGAAATAATCTCGACAACACGTTTCTGAATACTTAATTCAGGCAATACGACCTCAATCTGTTGAAAGGTCGAAGATGGTCTCGCCAATGCAGGGACGCCAACCTGTGAGGCATTGCTTAGAAGTTTATGCTGTCCTATTGGAGTGTGGAAGTAATAGACAAGGTATTCGGGCAAAACCTTGTCGTTGCATCGCACCCTAAACTGAGATTGCGAAATCACATACCGGTCATATTTTGAATCTTGAGGAATAAACACTATTTGCCCAAGCGTTCCTCTGTGTGTTATTACAATATCCCCGCGATGTGCATTTGCCTTGTTAAGAGAGTCTGCTTTTTCCCTTGTGACATAGCGGAATGTCTTTTCGGATAGAGAAAAGCCCTCAAGATTACTACCATTTAGGACAGGTACGCCACTATCCACAAAACACGAGACTTTAATATTTGATCCGAATGGACCCATCGCAATTTCATCAATTAGGTCAGCAATACGATACGTTTCATAGCCCATATCCAATCGCCCCCAGTCGCGCTTTGATCTGAGCCTCAAGCTCATGAGACTTAGTGAAAAGCTCAGACAGTTCAGAAGTCAGACGCCCCATTTTCTCTTCAAACGGTTCGTCATCATCTTCCTGTTCTTCAATGCCAACATACCGTCCCGGCGTGAGAATGTAATCCTGCTTTGCGATGTCCTGCGTAGTAACAACAGCACAGAAGCCCTTTTCATCTTCAAGCGTTCCTTCAACGAATGCGTTGTAGGTGTCGGCAATTTTCTTGATGTCTTCATCCGTCAGTTCGCGCAGCTTCCGCGTAACCATAGTGCCGAGTTTCCGTGCGTCGATGAACAGCGTTTTGCCTTTTTGCTTCTTGTTCTTTGCAAGGAACCAGAGCGATACCGGGATCTGCGTCGTGTAGAATAGCTGCGTCGGCATTGCAACGATACAGTCCACAAGGTCAGCATTGATAATGTTCTTGCGGATTTCACCTTCACCGCCGGACTGCGAAGAAAGCGAACCATTTGCAAGCACCATACCGATACGTCCATTCGGAGCGAGATGCCAGATCATGTGCTGCAACCACGCGAAGTTTGCATTTCCAGCAGGAGGCGTACCATACTGCCAACGGACATCATCAACGAGTTTATCTGCACCCCAGCCAGAAAGATTGAAGGGAGGATTCGCCATAATAAAGTCTGCCTTGAGCTGCGGGTGACAATCGTTAAAGAATGTGTCCGCATTAAACTTGCCGAGGTCGGCTTCAATACCGCGAATGGCAAGATTCATCTGCGCCATCTTCCATGTGGTCGGGTTAGAGTCCTGACCAAAAACAGAAATCTTGTTGATGTTGCCGCCGTGATTTTCGATGAACTTTGCGGACTGAACAAACATACCGCCAGAGCCGCAGCACGGGTCATAAACACGCCCATTAAACGGCTGCAACACTTCAACAAGGGTACGCACAACGCAAGAGGGAGTATAGAACTCACCGGCAAGTTTGCCTTCTTGCTCGGCAAACTTGGAGAGGCAATATTCGTATGTGCGACCAAGAATGTCCTTGCTGTTTCCATGCTCGATCATCTGAATATTGGTGAAGAGATCAACCACTTCACCAAGACGCCGCTTGTCCAGCTCTGGACGGGCGAAGTTCTTAGGAAGAATATCTTTGAGACGCTTGTTTTCTTTCTCAATACTGCGCATTGCATCATCAATCACCGTGCCAATTTCCGGCGTATGAGCGGCAGCAGCAATCGCGCTCCATCGTGCATTCTCAGGGACAAAGAAGATGTTTTCGGCAGTGTATTCGTCCTGGTCTTCTTCAAATCCATCGCCTTCTTCAACCAGCTCCTTGTACTTTGCCTCAAAGCGATCTGAAATGTATTTCAAGAAAATCAATCCGAGGACGACGGACTTGTATTCGGATGCGTCGATGTTTCCGCGCAGGACGCAAGCCGCGTCCCAGATTTGTTTTTCAAAGCCGATATTGCTTGTGTTATTCTCAGCCATTTCAGCAACCTCCAAAGTTATAGTTTCACACTTACAATTCTACAAAAAGAGCTGTACGAAAAACCGGACTCAGTTCTTGTCCGTTCGCACAGCCTCACATATATCTCCGATGTCACAGTTCAAGTAATCACAAATGCGCAGCAAAATAGAGAGGGACACTTCTTCCCCCTTATTCAGTTTTGTCCATGTTCCGGCAGACAGCCCTACTTCATGTCGTAGAGAAGCCTTCTTTATGTCGCGTTCCAGAAGAAGCATCCATAGTTTCTTATAGCTTATGCGCACGGCAACCATCCTTTCGCTTGCTTGCATTCAACATCGCATATAATATTATACTGGATTTCATTCTCAAAAGCAATCCGTTGATGCAGAAATTAAAGAAAAAGTTTCAATTTCTCGAACCTTCTCTCAAGGATGCAGGGCATCTCCGGTCAACAGGAGATGCCCTGCTTTTGAAAGGACTATTCGCGCTGTGTGCTGCGCAGATGATCACGGTCATGGTCAGCAGAAGGAGCGAGAAACGTATCAACATTAGACTTGATCGTCTCTATTTTCTTTACTTCTTTTTTGAGCTTCGCACGTTCATCATAGAGCCGCTGTTGCTCATCAAGAAGTCGCTGCTGTTGCGCTTGCAGTGTCTTCAAGCTCGGCAGTTTTTCATCGCCCTGCATGGCAAGTAATGTGCTTCTCGCTGCCTCAAAGATCACAAGCTCGGCTTCGTGCTTTGCTTTGAAACCCGGCTTATCTTTTGCCTTCTGGAATGCGTCATATACGGGCTTGAGCCGCTGGTAGTTGGAGATGTTTTTGATAAGCGGTTGGACTTCCCGCAGTCGCGCTTCGACGCCTTTCAGTTCCTTGCCGGTGCGGTCATAGGAGCTGTGAACGTCCTCGACCTTCTTTTCAAGATCGGCGTATTGGAGCAAGTTGTTTTCCGTGAGATAATTGAGTGTCCGCGCCGCTTCCTTGAGGATCGTGAGCTTGGCTTTATACTCATAGC
>ENA-ORTB01003270-ORTB01003270.1-human-gut-metagenome-genome-assembly--contig:-NODE-3270-length-12987-cov-3.718373_pt1 | contig 12987 bp, 18 predicted proteins | sample MGYA00241905_ERZ509174 | MGnify/ENA primary metagenome ERZ509174 (study PRJEB26280, sample SAMEA2338851) | human gut metagenome | biome: human gut; feature: human-associated habitat; material: faeces...
TGGAAACATGAGCACCAGCACACCGGTTGTATACAACGGAAGAATCTATATCGGTGTGACAAGCGGAAGTAACTTCAGCGGAACCTATTCGATCAGCGTGATCGATGCGGCAACGATGACAGAGATCTACAAAGCACCGCTGAAAGGATATCCACAGTGCTCTGTACTTCTGTCAACCGCTTACGAAAAAGAAGACGGAAGTGTTTATTTGTATGCAACTTATAACAACAATCCGGGTGGTATCACTCTGATCCGTGATAAAAAAGGACAGACAACTCCGGATGTAGAAGAAATTTTCATACCGGAAAAAGCAAGACAGCAGTACTGCATCACAAGTATTATCTGTGACGAAAACGGTACGCTGTATTATAAGAACGACAGTGCATGCGTTATGGCGGTTGCATCCAGTGAGGCATATATGACTGGCGTAACATCAAGTGCAGAAGGCAGCACGATCGATAATGGCGTGGCATTTGACGGAAAACTTTCCAGTCATGACATCGTTGTCCTGACTTCGGCAGATAAGACGACTCTGACCTTTACTGCTTCCGAAGGAAGCAGCATTACCATCGATGGCGTGGAAGGAAACAGCAGAGAGATGGAACTGACAGAAGCAGGCAAGAGCTTTGATGTTGTTGTGAAAAAAGGAAGCGATGAAAGAACTTATAAATTCACACTGAAACGTGAAAAACCGAATACCAACTTAAAAGAACTGTATGTCAGCGACAGTAATCAGTTTAACATGGGACTGGTCAGCTTAACACCGGCGTTCAGTAAGACAAATCATGTTTATCATGCAGAATACAGCACAACACGCCGCTTCCTGAATATCTGGACAGCAGCAGAAGATACAGGTTCAACTTATAAACTGTATCCGGTAAGTGCAGTAGGAAAGAGCACGGTCATCAGCAGTTCAGAAGGAAATATCATCCGTACTGCAACAAACAGTGGACACGACCGTTATGCGATCTATTTTGCAGACAACAGTGACTGCGCGACCGTCCGGATCGAAGTAACTGCAAAAGACGGCAAGACGAAAGATTCTTACTATGTAACACTGAAACAGCAGACAGGAAATGCACCGGTGATCTCGGCAGAAGAAGGTGCAGGTGTGCGTAAGAGTGCAACAAGTGCATCAGTAACATTCACAGCAAATGAATACGGTACGTTGTACTATAAAGTATTGCCGGAAACGGAAACTGCACCGGAATCCATTGATACAACAGGTGAAGGCATCCAGGTTGAAGTAGGTGAAAATACACTGGAATTAACCGATATTACAGATGCAGCATACAAAGTCTATATGGTGCTGAAAGACAGCGACAGTACACCAAAGACAAGTGAAATGCTGACCGTCAGAGTGGCGTCGGTAGAAGAACTGCTGGCACCGGCAAAAGAAGCAGCCATCACAGAGCTGAACGTATACAAAAATGCAGAGGATTACCGTGATGCAGAAAAAACACAGATCACAAAGATCCTTGCAAATGCAAAAGTCCTGATCAACAATGCAAAAACAGCAGAAGAAATTGCAGAACAGTTAAGCGATGCAAAAGCAGATCTGGACAAACTGAAAACAAGTGCAGAACTTGCAGCGGATGAAAAGACACAGACCGATGCAGATGCAGTAAAAGCACTGATCGAAGCACTTGGAGATGTAACACTCGAGAAAAAAGAAAGTGTAGAAGCAGCAAGAAATGCATACGATGCACTTTCCACAGATGCGAAGAAACTGGTTTCCAATTACGATGTTCTGGTTCAGGCAGAAAAGAGCATCCAGACTCTGGAAGCAAAGAAACAGCAGGAAGAACTGAAAAACCAGATGGATGCAGCGGCAGCAGCATCGATAAGCAATGCAATCACAGCGATCGGCGAAGTAACGCTGGATAAGAGAGGTGTAGTAGAAGCAGCAAGAGCCGCATATGACACCCTGACAGATGATCAGAAAGTCCTGGTAACAAACTACACAGATCTGACAGCAGCAGAGAGCCGCATTGCAGAGCTTGTAAAAGAGGCAACGGACAAAGCAGAAGCAGACAAGGCAGAACAGGAAAGACAGGAAGCCCTGAAAGCCAAAGCACAGCCAGTCATCGATGCCATCGCAGCAATCGGAGAAGTAACGCTGAACAGTGAAAAGGCGATCACAGCAGCAAGAAGTGCATATGAAGCCCTGGAAGCAGAAGTAAAAGAAAAAGTAACGAACCTGTCTGACCTGGTTATCGCAGAAAAAGACCTGGCTGCACTCAAAGCGGAAAAGAAAGCGGCAGAAGATCTGAAAGCTCAGCAGGAAGAAGCAAAGAGACAGCAGGAAGAAAAGCAGAAAGCATTTGAAGAGGCACAGAAGGCTCAGGATGCAAAACTGAAAGAGCAGGAAGAAAAACTGAAAGCAGAGAAAGACAAGTATGGATTTAATGAGAAGACAACTTTGAAATCTGCAAAGGTGAAAGGCAAAAAAGTAACTCTGAAATGGAACAAGGTTAAGGGTGCAAGTGGATACGAAATCTACTGCAAGACTGGAAAAGGCAAGTGGAAACTTGTGAAGACGCTCAATAAGGGCAGCAAGGCAAGCTACAAACTGAAAGGAAAAGCAGGTAAGAAATATACCTACAAAGTACGTGTATTCCAGAAAGTAGAAAATAAAGTGATCTACGGTCAGTACTCAAATACCAAGTCTGCAAAGATTAAAAAATAACAATTAAATTTCCGTATGCTGAGAGCATAAAAATATGAAATATATGCTTATCAGCAAGGAAGATTGTAACTTAACAGAATATCTGACAAAAAGGACATTCTAACGTGAGACCATCCGTGAAGAGGTGGGAAATGACGGGAAACCCCGTGAAATCAAGGGTTGTGGCGAATTTCATAGAGAAAAAATGAAGCATCTTTGACAGCGAATTTGAGAATAAGCTGTTTCGGATGCTTTTTTTGTGTCCTTGGAAGGGAGGGAAGTGGATAGAGTGCTTGGAAGCATTGGTTTTACTTGGTTTTTGAGCACTTGTTCTATCCACAACACCTCAAAGTTAGGTTGTAAGGACATTATACATCAGGCATCCTCTTCTGAAAATAGGTCAAGCGTTATAACGTGGCGTTATTGCGTTACTGATTAAGTGTTGTCAATGTGCGTGTTTGTTTCGCAAAGTCCCATAAAATAAGGTTTTTTTGAAAGTAACGCTTTGAAAAAAAGGCGTTACTCAATGCAATCAGAACACGAAACCGGAGAGCCGGAACTGGATGCAATCAATGCGACAAAATAGAACTTTGTAAAAAGGTTGTCGCATTGGCTTATTTTCAAGCAAAAGTGGACTTTTTATGGAAATAGTTCCATGAAAAGCAATGCGACAAAAACAGGGTTACAAGTAACCCAAAAGAGCTAAAAAAAATCAGCCCACCATGTCACCATTTTCTGTACCTGTCAATCCGGAGGATTTTGCAGTCACATCTCTTTCTTTTTTCACCTTCCGAAGTTTCATTTCCAATATCTCCATGAGCTCATCTTGGTCTTCTTCAGGCAAAGACCTAAAACCGTTAAGAAGTCTTTCTTCATTTTTGTAGAAAGACAAATTCTGCATATCTGTAGATTTTCCGGTTGCCAACCAGTTCATATCACACTCTAATACTTCAGATAGCTTATGGAAAGTTATTACAGAAGGAACATTTTTTCCGTTCTCAATTCTGCTCAAGACACCTGATGCAATGCCACATTTCTCATATATATCTGTTTGTGTAAGGTGCATCTCTAACCTTCTTGTTTTTATTCTTTCACCAATAGATACCATATCAATTTCCATGTTGACCTCTCTTTCTGCAAATTTGTAATAAAATCTACAAATATGTAAATTCGGGGTTGACATTCTGCATATATGTAGATTATACTAATACTTGCAAGGGTTACTTGTAACCCACTAATCCAAGATAAATCATATCAAAAAACTTAGTAAATCTCAATAGCCGGAGTTCTCCGACACAAAGAAAGTCACCCGGTTCAGGGTATCAGGAAATGGAACTATGAAGGAATGAAGGAGGTGCAGGATGCAGAAGCAGGAGTTTGAAGAAAGAATTGAAAGAACTGTCACGGATGAGCAGTACAAAGTGATTGAAGAAGTCTACATGTGGCATCCATCCATCCGGAACACATCCGGCAAAGATGAAGTTGCTGAACTGTATAAGAGCTTTGGCATGACAATATTCCATGACATGCTTCCAAGAGCAAAGAAAGCCCATGAGCTTGATGAGCTCCTCCGGAACGCACAGAGAGAAGTGCAACGGATACAGGAAGAGATACAAGAGCTGTCCTGTCCTACCTTGAGAATTGAATAGCGAAAATGCAGCCGGGGCTTCCTCCTTTCTATATTAAATCAGAGTCAGATGTGTACAGCACACATCCATCCTCATCAGTGATAGTAACGGGAAGCCGAGAGCCTTCTCTACTAAAGAAGGACTCACAGAGCTCCGTCACCTTCCGCTTAGTATCTTCACGGGTGGCACCATGAACAGGGAAGGTGATTGATAATAAGGTTTTTGTGGTACAACCTAACCTTTTTCCTGCCGGATGATTTTGATTTTCCATAGATGGTTGTCCCGGCTGCTTTTCATATTATACCACAGGAGAGGAGATGATGCACTTGCTGAACCTGTCAAGTGATGATATGGAAGCATTGGTTGAGCACAGAGAGAAGTTGGATGCAGAGCTTGAGCAACTCCGGGAGACCCGGATGGAGCTTGAGGCAGAGATTGAGGGAAAGGAAAACGCTCTCAATATAATTGACAAAATCATAGAGGAAACGGAGGTGAGCTACTGATGAAGAACGGAAAGGCTCCCACAAGGGAACAGAAGAAGATAATGAAGGCTCATGGATTGGTGCCGGAGAATTGGCTTGTGGTCAAGAACCTTCCGGACTCATTGGAAGTAGTGAGCCGGGTATCTCTGAAGAAGGTTGGAGGAAAACCAAAGACAAGGACTATATCAAAGAGCCTGTAATTGGTTGGAAAGGTAGGTTGTAATGGAAAAATACAAGGATAGTGATGTGGAGCTGATGTCAATACTCCTGAAGCTTCAGGAACAGACAAGCCCCATCAGGATGTCAATAGGATACACAGCAGGCGGCACAGTTCGTCAGGGTATCATCCTGTATGAGGCAGCTCCAAAAGTAATTGAGACCCTTATAGAAAAAGGGTACACCTGTGACCTGAATGGTTGCGGTATGAGGGTATACAAGCTGTGATGTGAGGTGAGCAGATGGCAACAAAGCAGACGAGACTGACACCCTTTGGGCGGAAGGTCAGGAAAAGGCTCATAGACAAGAACATGACACAGGTGGAGCTTGCTGCTTTGCTTGGATGCAATAAGCAGTACATCCACAAAATTTTAGTCGGTGAGCGTAGTGGAAAGAAATACATTGAGGCAATATCAAGGATACTGGATATTGAAATAGCAGCATGAAGGAGGTGAGCTGATTGGCTGAAGTATATGTCACATTGGGAGAAGCTGCTGAACTGGAAGGAGTTCCATACAAGACAATGGCAAGAAGGACACAGAGAAAAAAAGAAGCTTTTGTCACAAAGACCGAGAAGTCAGAGACGGGCGGAAAAGATGTGGTACTTGTGGCGGTCTCCTCACTGTCCAAGCAGGCAAGGAACGCATGGAAGGAACGGGAGAAGCTGAAATCTTTCACGGAAGAATTTCCGGACAAGAAAGAGGATGAGCAGAAGCCGGAAGTTCCATGGTATGTGAATACAGATGTTGATTGGTACATTGAAAACTACAAGGAGAGATACTACAAGGCTGTGGAGCTTGGAAACGTGGTCAGAAAGTTCCTTCAGTATGACGAAGGAGACCGGACAAAGTACGCTGAAGAGTTTGCACAGAAGTATCTTGGAAAAGGTCAGAGGACACTCTACCGATACACCAAGGCATACCTTGAAGCATCCGCATGGGCGGACAAGCTTGAGAAGGAAGACGGAGCAGGGCGTGAGTTCTTCAAGGTTCTCTGCCTGTGCCGGAAGCCAAAAGAGACCGGATGTTTTCCAAGTATCAAGCCGGAGGTCAAACAGGTTATCAAGAATATATGGTTCAATGAGGACTTTGCCCGGAACCAAGGAACCCGTGAGATGCTGTATGAGAAGCTGACAGCCATTGCCAATATCAACAAGTGGGAGAAGATACCATCCTATCAGACGGTGACAAGGTACATCAGTTACCTCATGGAGGATGAGGGAATGAGGAACGCTTGGTTCCTTGCATCCCGTGGTACCCGTGAGTACAAGAATAAGGTCATGGTGAAAGGAAGCAGAGACACCAAGGGGCTTCAGGTGATGCAGATTGTCATGGGTGATGAGCACACCTTTGACTGTTGGGTGAGCTACAAGCAACCTAATGGCAAGGTTATAGCCATCAAGCCACACTTGGCTGCATGGGTAGACATGAGAAGCAGGGTCATCATGGGAGATGTGATGTGCAAGGATGCCAACTCTGACATCCTGAAGCAGAGCCTACTCAAGATGATATATTCAGAGCCGGGCGGAGTTCCGGAGTATCTCTACATAGACAATGGTAAGGACTACACAGCCAAGACCATGACAGGAAGAGACAGGAATGACCGGAGCGGCATGAACTTTGACAATGAGACAATGGGCTTCTACAAGAGCATAGGCATCAAGGATGACCACAGGGCTCTTCCTTATGAGCCATGGAGCAAAGGTCAGATTGAGAGGTTCTTCCGTACCGTGTGCAATAAGTTCACCCGTTGGATGAAGTCCTACACCGGAACGCTGACAGGCTCAAAGACCTCTGACAAGGTGGATAAGGACATCAAGCGGATGCTTGAGAGAGGAGAGCTCCTGACACTGGAAGAGTTCTATGAGAAGTGGCATGAATGGCTCACAACGGTCTACATGCACACGGAACACTCCGGACTGAAGAAGATGGGAGAGACCTACAAGAAGCCTTATGACTGCTTTATGAATGAGGACAGATACTTCAAGGCGGCACCGCCTAAGAGCTATGCAACCATGCTGATGATGAAGTCAGAGAACGTGCTTGTCCGTAACATTGGCATTACCAAGTGGGGATATGAGTACCGCTCTGATGAGCTTTGTGACTATATCGGGCGGAAGGTTGACATCAAGTATGACCCGGATGATATGGCTGTCTTGTATGTCTTTGACCAAAAGGGCAAGCGTATCTGTGAAGCATATTGTCAGGAACTTCTTCAGATAGCTCCGAAGGTTACACAGAAAGCTCTTGAGGAGCACCTGAAGATGCAGAAGAGACAGCAGAAGCGTGACCGGGAAAGACTTGAAGAGGCAAGGAGACCGTTTGAGGAACTCAATGAGCAGTATGTTGGCTTCAGTGAGACTACAGGTGGTATTGAGCTGATGATAGGTGGAAAGAAGCAGGAGAAGGCTGCAAAGGTCATCACGATACCTACAGACAGAACCTATCAGCAGGGCTTCAGAGCCGAGAAGAGAGAAGAGCCTGAAGCGGACAGCGAATACATGAGCAGGCAGGCAGAAAACGCCCTCAAGAAGCTTAGAGCTATAGGAGGATGATATGGTCAGGATGATATTGATTGGAGCTGCCCTTGTGGTTATGGCAGTTATAGCATTGGTTGAATTGGCGTGGTTGGCATTTTCGATTGCGGCGGCGTACTTGGAAAATATGGAATAAGGTTGAAAGAAAGGAAGGTTGTAAACATGGAAGCATTGAATACCTACAAAACAGAGAAGACATTGGCAGAGCAGATGAATGAGAGACTGGCGGAGCTGAAGATGACGAAGGCAGAGGCAGCTCTCAAGATGAACTACTCAAGAGCAGCACTTAGTCAGTACCTCAATGGGAAGTATGCAAGTGACCCTACAGAGCTTGAGAAGAAGGTCAGAGAGTTTCTTGCCGCTACCGGAGGCGTTGCTGAAGGTCAGGAACCGGAGAACAGCGTACCTACAGGAGCAGGAACACTCAAGAAGAAGGTGGAGTTCTTTGAGAGCAGAGACTTTGTGCAGACCATTGGTGTGTGTCAGGCATGTCAGGAGTACATGGGGCTTGGGATAATCGTTGGAAAGTCCGGTCAGGGAAAGACACACGCCCTGAAGAAATATGCAGAGCTTCCAAGAGTGGCATACATTGAGTGTGATGACACAATGGCTTGCCGGGACTTGGTGGAAGCCATTGAGAACGGTATAGGACTCCCGAAGGGGTACGGTGGAACGATATGGAGCAGAGTCAACCGTATCCGTGAGTTTTTCAATACCAATGAAGGGTTCCTGCTCATCATTGATGAGGCAGACAAGCTCATAAACAAATACACACAGAAGAAGATGGAGATACTCCGTGGCATCTTTGACCAGTCTGATGTAGGCATTGTCATAGCCGGAGAGCCGAGACTTGAGACAGAGCTGAAGGGCAATCTTGCCCGGTTCGCTAACAGGATGGACTTCTACTACAAGCTGAAGGGACTGTCCAAAAATGAAGTAGTTGACTACCTTGAAGGATATGAGGTGGATGAGGCTGCCATGGGTGAGATGATAAGCCGGGCAACCAACACACAAAGCGGATGCTTCCGTCTGTTGGACAGAACTCTCAACAACGTGCTCCGCATCCTGAAGCAGAAGGGTGAGACCCGTATAACCATGAAGATTGTGAGTGAAGCATCCAACATGATGATGCTGTAGGAAGGAGAGAAGACACATGAAGAAGTTTGAGGTTGTAATCAGAGGAGAACATGAGGCAGAGATTGGACATGAGATACTGTCAGGTATCTATGCAGCTATTCAGAATTATGGATACACGGATGTGTCCGTTCAGGCAGATACCATTGAGGAGCAGAGCCACAGGGAGCTTCAGGTACCGGAGTTTCTGAAACCACAGCAGAAGGGCATCATGGAGCGTAGCATGGCAGCAAGGAGGGTGTGACATGGCAGGAAATACATCACAGCCAAGTATCAAGAGGGTGTGGGGGATTGCCAAGAGTCCGGAGCTGAAGCTCACGGATGAGGAACTGCATCTTCTTGTGCAGGCACATACAGGAAAAGACAGTATCAAGGCTCTCAACAAAAGGGAGCTTCAGACTGTCATCCGTGTACTTGGTAACATGAAGGACTCTGCTAAGAAGTCAGAGCGTGGAAGGAACCGATACAGCGGAAGTGAAGTCACAGAGAACCAACGGAAGAAGATATACAAGCTCACACAGGAGCTTGGATGGGACAAGCCTGCAAGGGTCAATGGAATGTGTCAGAAAATGTTTGGTGTCAGTGCGGTTGAGTGGCTGAACTATCAGCAATGCTCAAAGCTCATTGAAGCCCTGAAGAGTATGTTGAAGAGGCAGAAGGAGAAGGAGGAGCAGGATGAGGGATTGCAAGCTAATAGTGACAGTCAGGGATGACAAGGTCAACTTTGAGGGACAGGACATCAGTGTTGAGGAGTTGGCACAGATAGCAGGCTTCCTTCAGGTGTTCGTTGGCATGGAAGGTCTGAAGCGTGGACTGGATATGGATGATGTGAAGAACAACATGCTTGACATCCATCTTGCTGCAATGGAAACGCTAGAGGAACAGCTCCGGGCAGGAAATCTTGACCCGGATGACAGCTCATAAGAGGAAGGAGTGGTATATAGTGGCAAAGAATAAACGGTTGACCAATAAGGAAAAGCAGGCAAGGGCAGAGTTCAAGAAGAGGATGCAGGACAAAGGAGTGCTTCCTCCGGATAAGCCGAAGCTGAACCGGAAGAAGTTCATTGATGAAGCAAGGGAAGAGTGGAATGGCAGAAGTAGTGACTGCTTTATATGGGAGCACTACTTGATGGATGCCATCTCCTACATACTTTGTCAGAGAGAAGGAATGAGCTCAAGAGCCTCACTTGAGGCAGTGGGAGCTGCCAAAGTCCTGAAGCTTGCCATCAGGCTCCGTGAGTTCTCTGAAGAGGTCAGGGAAAAGGGTGAGCATGAGTACAGGTTGGTTGACCAGTACAACTATATCAAGGACATCTTGGATGCCTAGAAAGGAGCAGACATGAACGCACAATATAAGAAGCTGACAAGCCACGGGTCTATCAGTATCCCGGTGGCAATGAGGAGAGAACTTGGCATTGAGCCAAAAGACCCTATGGTAGTAGAGCAGAGCGGTGGGAAAATCATCATTTCTCCATACAATCTCCGCTGTAATTTCTGTGGAACTACCGAAGGTGTGCATGAGTTTCATGGGAAAGGTATCTGTGAAGCCTGTGCAACAAAAGCATTTGAGAAGTTAGGAGGCAGACAGTAATGGAACAGCAGACAGTGAAGACCATGACCAATGAGCAGCTCATTGGAGCATGTGTGTGGCTTGACCGTGAGCAGAAGAAGAGCCGGGCTATGATGAACAGCTACAAGGCGGAGCTTCAGGCTAGAGGATTGGCTATCATGGAAGACCACAATGTGAAGTATGTGAAGTTTTACGGTGATGAGGGCAGTGCTGCCATCACAGACAGCATGAGCCTTGACATCCTGAACCCGGACAAGCTGAAGGAGCTTGTGGGTGAGGGAGTATACAAGATGAAGGTCAAAGAAGAGACCAAGACAACCTACAAATTTGACAGCAAATTTGAGAAGGCTATGAAGGCAATCTTCACAGGTGACTACACCTTTGAGACCACACTTGATGAGTTCCTTGATGAAATGAGCATCAAGCCGGATGACAAGCAGAAGAAGCTCCTCCTGAAGAAACTGAAGGGAGAGTTTGAGAAGGACAAGGAGACTCTCATCTCTGTATTGGTTCCTGAAGGGGAAACAGTTCCGGACTTTGATGTGGAGCTGTGGTACATCTACCGTATCAAGAACGGGGAACTCATCAAAGCTTTTCTTCCGGAAGAGATGATTGATGCCACCATTGAGGGCATCCGGAAGAGCATCTTGGTGGAGACCAAGACATCCATCACATTAGACTATGATGACACGGAAAAGGAGGAATAATCATGGCAGATGAAAAAGAACTGTTTGACGAAGTATCAACAGAAGAGGAAATCAATGAAGTAGATGGACAGCCTATCTACCACGCAAATGAAGGCGAAGGCGAAGACAAAGATAAGGAGGAATAATCATGGAAAAGAAGAAGATATGTATTGATGCCGGACATTATGGCAAATACAACAGGTCTCCGGTGGTTCCGGAATACTATGAGTCAGATATGGTGTGGAAGCTCCACATGATGCAGAAGGAGATATTGGAGAGCTATGGCTTTGAGGTCATTCTGACAAGAAGCAATCAGGCTACAGACAGAGGACTCTATGACCGTGGATATGCAGCAAAGGGATGTGTTCTCTTCATCAGTGACCACTCCAATGCTTGCGGTACGGAGAGTGTTGACTATCCGGTTGTATACCGTGGGTATGACAATATTGGAAACTGTGATGAGCTTGCCCTGAAGCTTGCAAAGGTGATTGCTTCCACAATGGGAACAGCACAGGCAGGAAGGACAGCTACAAGGAAGGGCTCATCCGGTGATGAGTATTATGGTGTACTTAGAGGTGCAAGAGCTGCCGGACTTTCGGACTATTATATCATTGAGCACTCTTTCCATACCAATACCAAGATGACCAAGTGGCTGCTGAATGACTCCAACCTTGGAAAGCTTGCAGAGGCAGAGTGTAAGGTAATCGCAGAACATTATGGCATGACAAAGCAGGCTGATGACAAAGACAGCATGACCAAGATAACCGGAAAAGCTGAAGCCACAGCGGAGCAGATGACAGCATACATCAAGGCGAAGAATGGCAGCGTTGCACAGAGCGTACTTGATATGATACCTCTGTATCTGTCTGAAGGTGAAGCGGAGAATATCCGTGGTGACATTGCCTTTGCACAGAGCTGTCTTGAGACAGGAAACTTCACATTCTCCGGAAGTGCTGTGAAACTCTCACAGAATAATTTCTGTGGTATGGGAGTGACACAGAACGGAATGGAGGGCAACAGCTTTGACACGCCACAGCTTGGCATCAGAGCACAGATACAGCACCTCAAGGCATACGCCAATACAACGAAGCTGAAGCAGGATTGCATTGACCCACGCTTTGAACTTGTATCCCGTGGATGTGCTCCTTATGTGGAGTATCTTGGAATACAGGAGAACCCGAAGGGCAAAGGATGGGCGGCAGGAGCCGGATATGGTGAGAAGATACTGAAGATACTGGATGCCATCAAGGGAACCGGAGACAGTCAGGCAGGAGATGGAAGTCAGAAGCCGGATGATACAAAGAAACCGGAAGCCTTCACACCATATCTCATCACAACCACCTGTGATGTGCTGAACATCCGCTCAGGTGCAGGAACGGATAACAAGGTGGTAGGAGCTATCCGTGAAGTGGCAGGAAAGAAGAACAAGTACACCATTGTGGAGGAAAAGAACGGATGGGGCAGATTGAAGTCCGGAGCCGGATGGATAAGCCTCTCATACACCAAGAAAGCCTCATAATAGTAGGAAGGAGGCTATAATGGTAGCAGATGAACTCACAAGAGCCCTCATTGAAGAGACCACGTTGGAGGATATTTCAGAGAGCTACCGCCCTGTGGTGGACATCATAGGGATTGAGAAGTTCATTGAGCTTAGTGAGTACGCCAAAGGAGATGAGCTCTACTTTCCAAAGACAGAGAACATCATAGCTCCGGCAAGAAACAGGCGTATCAAGAAAGAGTGGAACGGATACAACTCAAAGGAGCTTGCAGAGAAGTATAATCTGACAACAAAGCAGATAGGAAACATACTGAAGGATGAGCCAATGATAGGACAGATGAGCATTTTTGACATGAATAATGATTGATTTTCCGGAAATGTTTCCCCTAAAGAGTCTTTCATAATGAGTATAAGATAAGAGCATGTACTTAGTACATGCTCTTATTGTTTTGTGCGTTATTCTCAAGAAAAATGACAGAAAAGGAGTGGTTTGGATGACGAAAGTAGATATTATATCAGGCTTTTTGGGAGCTGGTAAAACGACCTTTATAAAAGAGCTGATTTCAAAG
>ENA-ORTB01003276-ORTB01003276.1-human-gut-metagenome-genome-assembly--contig:-NODE-3276-length-12965-cov-8.323005_pt1 | contig 12965 bp, 14 predicted proteins | sample MGYA00241905_ERZ509174 | MGnify/ENA primary metagenome ERZ509174 (study PRJEB26280, sample SAMEA2338851) | human gut metagenome | biome: human gut; feature: human-associated habitat; material: faeces...
GAACTGGTCCAGCAGGGTGATGAAGAACATGAACCAGCCCCGGTCCACCCCCTCCGGCGGCTCTGCTGAGCAGGTGATGGAGAACGTCTCATCGCTCATGGCGAAGATCATGTAGGCGCTGCGCAGGCCGTAGCCGCGGTAGCGCTGCAGCATGGTCAGGCCGTAGAAAAGATGCCGCGCCTGGATCATCAGCGCCATCAGAAAGGCCGACACCGGCGCAAAGCTGCCCAGAAGCAGCGACGCCAGCACGAATTCCAGCGAGCCGCCGTACACTACCGTACCCATCAGGGGCGGCAGCCAGACCGGCAGGCCCAGCGACTGCACATAGATGCCGTAGCCGAGGCCCAGCACCAAATATCCGGCAAACACCGGCAGCGTCTGGGGCGCTGCGGCCCGGAACGCGCACCACACCGGCGCACGGTTCAATTTTATTTCGTTTTGTTCTTGCATTGGCTTCAACCCTCCATTCTAGTATTATAACAGGTTTATAGTACATTGCAAGAGAGGAGTTTCCCCCTGCCGACAGACAAAAAGCATCCGCAGAGGCGGCTCTCCGAGCTTTTTTCGGAGAAACACCCTCTGCGGATGCTTTCTTTTTGCGATAGGATGCGGCCCTTAGTCCAGCTTATCCTTCTTCACGAGGTCCTTCGTGTAGAGGGCGCGGGTGGCGTTCAGGACAGCGAGGACCATAACACCAACGTCCGCGAAGATGGCGGCCCACATATTGGCGATGCCCAGAGCGCCCAGCAGCAGGCAGGCCGCCTTGATGGCCAGCGCAAAGACGATGTTCTGGTAGACGATGCTCTTGGTGCGGCGGGCAATGCGCATGGCGAGGGCGATCTTGGCCGGGTCGTCATCCATCAGGACGACGTCGGCGGCCTCAATGGCGGCGTCAGAGCCCAGAGCACCCATGGCGATGCCCACATCCACACGGGAAAGGACAGGGGCGTCGTTGATGCCATCGCCCACGAAGGCCAGCATCTCTTTGGGTTTCTTGGCGGCCAGGAGCTTCTCGATCTGGTCCACCTTATCGCCGGGCAGCAGACCGGCGTGGTACTCGTCGATGCCCAGCTCTGCCGAGACAGCCTTTGCCACCGGCTCTGCGTCGCCGGTAAGCATGACGGTCTTGCGGACGCCAGCCTGCTTGAGGCCCTTGATGGCCTGTGCGCTGTGAGGCTTCACCACGTCGGAGATGAGCAGATAGCCCGCATACTTGCCGTCGATGGCCACATGGACGATGGTGCCGGTCTGGGGGACATCGGGGACGGTGAGGCCCAGCTTTGCCATCAGGCGGGCATTACCGGCAGCGACCAGCTTGCCGTCCACCTTGGCGGTGACGCCGTGTCCGCCCAGCTCCTCCACGTCGGTGACGCGGGAGGTGTCGATCTCCTTGCCGTAGGCGGCCTTGATGCTCAGGGAGATGGGGTGCTTGGACCAGCTCTCGGCCAGGGCAGCGGCCTCCACCAGCTGTTCGTCGGTGATGCCGTCGGCCGGGTGGACGCCGGTGACCTTGAAGGTGCCCTGGGTCAGGGTGCCGGTCTTATCAAACACCACGATGCCGGTGCGGGCCAGCTCCTCCAGATAGGTGGAGCCCTTGACCAGGATACCGCAGGCGGAAGCACCGCCGATGCCGCCGAAGAAGCTCAGCGGAATGCTGATGACCAGTGCGCAGGGGCAGCTGATGACCAGGAAGGTCAAAGCGCGGTAGATCCAGTCCCCAAAGCGGGCGGGCTGGCCCATCAGCAGCAGCACGATGGGCGGCAGGAAGGCCAGCGCCAGCGCACCGTAGCAGACAGCCGGGGTGTATACCCGGGCAAAGCGGGTGATGAAGTTCTCGGCGCGGGTTTTTTTCATGCTGGAATTTTCCACCAGATCGAGAATTTTCGAGACGGTGGACTCGCCGAATTCCTTGGAGGTCCTGACTTTCAGCAGGCCGGTCATGTTCACGCAGCCGCTGATGACCTCGTCTCCGGTCTGGACGTCGCGGGGCAGGCTCTCACCGGTCAGGGCGGCGGTGTTCAGGGCGGAGGTGCCCTCTACGATCACACCGTCAATGGGCACCCGCTCGCCGGGCTGCACCACGATCACGGTGCCGACCTCCACGTCATCGGGGTCCACCTGCTCCAGCTTGCCGTCCTCGTCCTCCACGTTGGCGTAGTCCGGGCGGATGTCCATCAGGCTGGAAATGCTCTGGCGGCTCTTGCCCACGGCCACGCTCTGGAACAGCTCGCCGATCTGGTAAAAGAGGATAACGGCGCAGCCTTCCACATAGTCGCCCAGGGCAAAGGCACCCACGGTAGCCACCGCCATCAGGAAGCACTCGTCAAAGGGCTGGCGGTTCTTGACGCCCTTGATGGCCTTGCGCAGCACGTCCTTGCCCACCACAAAGTACGGGATGAGGTAGAGCAGCAGCTCCACCGGGGTGGGAAGTGCCGGCAGCACACGGAGCAGCAGCTTGAGCAGGATCACAAGGGCCAGCGCGATCAGGATCTGCTGCAGGCTCTTTTTTTGCTTTTTGGTCATACAAAACGCTCCTTTTGTCGGATTGCGGCGGTTCTGAGAAAAAACGGGAAAACGCAGTGGAATTCAACAGGTTTTCCCCACAAAAATGGATTTTCCACCCTTTCCCCCGTGTTTTCCACGGGATTTTCCCGCAGAAAACTTGCTTTTCCACGTTTCTTTTTGGAGTTTTCCGCGAAGGGTGTTGAAAAGTGTGTGGAAAGTGTTGAAAACTGCCCGTTTTTTTCCACGAAAAAGAGGAGTTTTCCGCTGCCCGGCGGCAGAGGAAAGAAAAGCTCTCCCACAGGGGGAGAGCTGCCGCCCGGCAGCGATGCCGGGAACCGGACCGGAAGAGGTCAGATGTCAAAGATCTCGCAGTCGTCCTCCACCTTCTTGCAGGCGGACAGCACATTCTCCATGGTGGCGTGGGGGTCGGCACCCTCGGCAAACTCCACCTTCATCTTCTGGGTCATGAAGCTGACAGTCGCCTTTTCCACACCGGCAACGGTGTTGGCAGCGTCCTCCATCTTCTGGGCGCAGTTTGCGCAGTCCACTTCGATCTTGTAGGTCTTTTTCATCGTAGATACCAGCCTTTCTGTTTTTGTGCGGGCCGCGGCCCGGAAAATCATTCTTCGATATGGTCCATCCCCAGAGAGAGGATGCTGCGCACATGGTCGTCGTCCAGTGCGTAATACACGGTCTTGCCCTCCCGCCGGAAGCGTACCAGCTTGGAATCCTTGAGCACCCGCAGCTGGTGGCTCACGGCCGACTGGCTCAGCTGCACGGCGTTGGCAATGTCCTGCACGCACAGCTCATTGTCGTGCAGGGCGTACAGGATCTTGATGCGGGTGGAGTCGCCGAACACCCGGAACAGGTCGGCCAGCTCGTACAGCACTTCGTCATCCGGCATGTCCAGCTCTTCCGGCTGCACGAGGGGTTCGTTCTGCTGTGCCATGGAAGCATCTCCTTTCGGGATGAAATCATATGAATGTCTGTTCATGTGTTCATGATATCACGCACATGCCTGCCTGTCAAGCCCTTTGCAGAAGAATTTTGACATTCCCGCTGCATTGATGAAAAAACACCGCAAAACGCCAAAAAGATGCAAATTGAAAAAAGAAAACCCGGCCCGCTGGAAAGCGGACCGGGAGCGGACGAGTGGCGGAGCGGCTCAACGCTTCTTCCCGGCTGCTGCCCAGGGGGCGTACATCAGCACAAGGGCCAGCGCGATGGCGGGCAGAAAGCCCAGAATGTAGAATTTTTCGCCAAACCACGCGGTAAAGGTGCTGGTGATGACGTTGCCATAGGGGTTATTCAAAAAGTAAAAGTTGGTGTGCAGGGGTTTGTTAAGAAAATAGATGGGCAGGGCCGAGCCGAACAAAAAGGCCAGCACCTGCGGCACCCGGCGCACGCTGGGGCGGTATCCGCCCGCCACCAGCAGCACAGGGTAGAGCACCAGCAGGGCGTGGATGCTGACCGAGTGCAGGTTGATGAGGGTGAACCACCCGGGCACATCCCGCCAGCTGGGGCACAGCAGAGCCAGTGCCGCGCCGGGGATGCACAGGGCGTACAGCTCCTCCTTGCACCAGCTGCGGTCGGTGAGGGTGTTGTACAGGCAGACGAACACGTTGATGCTGCACAGGTGCAGCGGCAGATAGCTCCAGTTCCACTGGCCGGTGCAGGCCATGCCCAGCAGCAGGGCGGCTTCGTCGGCCAGCAGGGCCGCCGTGACCCCCACCAGAATGTGCCGCCGGGTGCGCGGCGTGCTGCGGCGGTACCACCACACCATGCCCAGAAGGAACAAAGCCGACAGCGCCAGCTCTATGAGATGGACAGTGCCGAACAGCGGGTAGCACTCATAGCCCGCGCCGTATTCGGCGGCGGTGATGTCATAGGATTTCCAGAAGTCAGACATGGAACGTCCCCTCCCTTTTTGACCCTATCATAGCACAGCGGGCAGGAAACAGAAAAGGTATTTTTTACAAAATGCGCCAAAGATGGTGCATTCTTTGCCAAGCTGTGGTATCTTATAGAACGTATAGAATCGAGATCTGCGTACAGACGCACAGGAGGGAATTTTTATGACATTGGAAACCGGTATCCGCGGCGAGCAGAGCGTGCCCGTCACTGCTGAAAACACCGCAAAGACCATGGGCAGCGGCACGCTGGACGTGTTTGCCACCCCGGCCCTGGTGGCCCTGGCCGAAAAGACCTGCTGGATGAGCGTGGCCCCGGCTCTGGCCGAGGGCGACGGCACCGTAGGCACGAAGCTGGAGCTGGAGCACACCGCTCCCACCCCCGTGGGCATGACTGTGACCTGCGAGAGCGAGCTGGTGGCTGTGGAAGGCCGCAAGCTCACCTTCAAAGTGAGCCTGCACGACGAAAAAGGCCCGGTGGGCGGCGGCACCCACGAGCGCTTTGTAATCCACAACGACAAGTTTGCGGCCAAGGCGGAGGCAAAGAAAGGGTAAAACCGGGTGAATAACCTCGCCCTCTCAGGCGCTTCGCGCCAGCTCTCCCAGAGGGAGAGCCAAGAACGTAACGGTAAAGCTCTTGCCTCTCCCTTTGGGAGAGGTGGATTTGCGAAGCAAAGACGGAGAGGGCGAGGCCGTTAAACTGAGAGGGTTCACTCTTCCCCATCGGGCTGCTCCAGCCGCAGCGGCGGCGGGTCCTCGGCCAGCAGCTGCTGTTCGGCGTGGGCCTGTGCGTCCTGCAGCAGCTGTACGGCCTGCACGCTGGCGCGGAACAGCTCAAAATACATCGCTTTGTAATCCGGCACGGCCCCACTCCCCTTTTGCATTCCGTGGGGATAGTCTGCCCCGCAGCACGGGGCCTGATACGCTGCCGGAACGAATCGCCTGAAACGAAAAGGAATCATTATGAAAAACAAGAATCTGTCCTGGGCAGCGGCACTGTTCGTGTTTGCCCTGCTGCTGTGGTGCACGGCAGCCACTCCCGGCAAGATCGCCGACCCGTCTACCTACACCTGTGCGGTGTACAGCACCTTCTTCTCGCTGCTGCCGCCGGTCATTGCCATTGTGCTGGCCCTGAACACCAAGGAGGTGTACACCTCCCTGCTGGTGGGCATCGCCTCGGGCGCACTGCTGTATGCCAACGGAAACCTGGAACTGGCCCTGAATACCCTCTTCTTCCACGAAGAGGGCGGCATGATCGCCAAACTGTCCGACAGCAGTAACGTGGGCATCCTGGTGTTCCTGGTCATGCTGGGCATCCTGGTGGCCCTGATGAACAAGGCCGGCGGCTCGGCCGCCTTTGGCCGCTGGGCATCGAAGCACATCCACTCCCGGGCGGGCGCACAGTTTGCCACCCTGCTGCTGGGTGTGATGATCTTTGTGGACGACTATTTCAACTGCCTGACCGTGGGTTCGGTCATGCGCCCGGTCACCGACCGGCAGAAGGTGTCCCGCGCCAAGCTGGCCTACCTCATCGACGCCACGGCGGCCCCCATCTGCATCATTGCGCCGGTGTCCAGCTGGGCGGCGGCGGTCACCTCCAGCGTGCCGGAGGGGTCTGGCATCAACGGCTTCACCATGTTCCTGCGCACCATCCCCTACAACTACTATGCTCTGCTTACCGTCGTCATGAGCCTGTTCCTCATCTTCACCGGCACGGACTTCGGCTCCATGAAGCTCCATGAGGACAACGCGAAAAACGGCGACCTGTTCACCACCGAGGACCGCCCCTACGGCGACGACGTGGACGACGGCACCGAGACGAAGGGCCATGTTGTGGACCTGATCGCACCGGTGCTGGTGCTGATCGCGGCCTGCATCTTCGGCATGATCTACACCGGCGGCTTCTTTGACGGGGTGGACTTTGTCACCGCCTTTGCGGACTGCAACGCCTCTGCCGGCCTTGTGATGGGCAGCAGCATTGCGCTGCTGTTCACCTTCGTGTTCTACCGGGTGCGCAGCGTCATGACCTTCCAGGACTTTGCGGCCTGCATCCCGGAGGGCTTCAAGGCCATGGTCAGCCCCATGCTCATCCTCACGCTGGCCTGGACCCTGTCCGGCATGACCGGCCTGCTGGGTGCCAAGTATTATGTGGCCAATCTGCTGGGCGGCTCCGCTGCGGCGCTGCAGTATCTGCTGCCGGTGATCATCTTCCTGGTGGCGGTGTTCCTGGCCTTTGCCACCGGCACGAGCTGGGGAACCTTCTCCATTCTGATCCCCATCGTGTGCCACGCATTCCCGGAAGGCGAAATGCTGGTCATCTCCATCGCGGCCTGCCTGTCCGGCGCCGTGTGCGGCGATCACTGCTCCCCCATCTCCGACACCACCATCATGGCCTCGGCGGGTGCCCACTGCAGCCATGTGAACCATGTGTCCACCCAGCTGCCCTATGCCATCACGGCGGCGTCCTGCGCGGCGGTGTGTTATATGATCACCGGCCTGGCACAGGCGGTACTGGGCAGCCGGGCCAGCCTGTTCACCTCGCTGGTGCTGCTGGCCGTGGCCATCGTCGTAGAGCTGGTGGTGCTCAGCATCATCCGCGCCCGCACGATCAAAAAGGCAAAAGCATGATTGGGCTTTGCCGTCGTGGGCAACTTGTGATAAACTGAAAGAAAACGAACGAGCGGAGGCGCGATCCATGCTGGAACAAGCTTTTCAGGATGTATACACCAAATTCAAGCTGCATTTTTATCAGAACGTATTCCAGCGTTTTGCCACGCGGGAAGCGACTCTGACCACAGTGGAGTCCTTCTGCATGGAGGGCATCATGGCCATGGGCGAGCCCACCATTGCGGAGTTCTCCCGCATGATGCAGATCTCCACCCCCAATGCGGCCTACAAGATCGGCAGTCTGGTCAAAAAGGGCTATGTGGAAAAGATCCAGTCCACCGTGGACCGGCGCGAGTACCACCTGCGCCCCACCCAGAAGTATATCGACTACTACAACATCAGCTACTCCTACCTGAGCACGGTGGTCCGGCGGGTGCGCCAGCGCTTCCCGGAAGAGGACGTGGACAAGCTGGAGCAGATGCTCACCATCATCAGCGATGAGCTGATGCCGGAGCTGGATATGCCCCGGCATCAGGACGAGAAAGCCGAATCGTAACATAACAGGCAAAAAATACCCGGAACCTTCCCAGCGGAGAGTTCCGGGTCTTGCTGTTTTCAGGAGAATTAAAGGTCGGTCTCCTTGTCCACCACCTTGCTGCCGCTGGAAGAGCTGGCAAACAGGCCCAGTGCCATGGAGCCGAACAGGGCCCGCATGCCGGGACGTTTGCGTTCTGCCGGTTGCAAAAGCGGCAGAACCTGTTATAATACATACATAATTTATAAAATCATATCAGAGAAATAGGTTTAAGAAAGCAAAGCGGCCGGGAATGCCGGCTGCCCTGAGGGAACAACAAATGCAGCAGACAAACGAACAACTTCTGGTGCGGCCGCAAAGCCCCGTTCTGCGGGCGCTGCGTGCCGCCGCACCCCAGACCCTGCCGGTGCTGGCGGGTTATTTTGTGCTGGGCATGGGCTACGGCATCTATGTACAGTCGCTGGGGCTGCCGGTGTGGATGCCCATGCTCATGGGCACGGTGGTGTACGGCGGCTCGCTGGAATTCGTACTGGCCAGCCTTCTGCTGGGAGCATTCTCGCCGCTGTCGGCCTTTCTGATGGCGCTCATGATCCAGGCGCGGCATCTGTTCTACGGCCTGGCCATGCTGGAGCGCTACAAGGGCTATGGCCTGCGCAGCTTTTATATGATCTTTGCCATGAGCGACGAGACCTTTTCCATCACCTGCTCGGCAGAGCCGCCGGAAGGGGTGGACAAGGGCTGGTTCATGTTCTTCATTACCCTGCTGGATCAGTTCTACTGGGTGGCCAGCGCGGGGCTGGGGGCTGCGGTGGGCTCTGTCCTGCCCTTCAGCACCGAAGGCGTGGATTTTGTGATGACGGCTATGTTCACGGTCATCTTCCTGAACCAGTGGGAAAAGGACAAGCAGCACTACAGCGCCCTCATCGGCATTGCGGCCCCGCTGGTGTGCCTGGCGGTGTTCGGTTCCGGCAGCTTCCTGCTGCCTGCCATGGCCTGCATTCTGGTGCTGCTGCTGGCCCTGCGCAAGCCCATTGAGAAAGCCGAAGGCACCGAAGCGGACAAACGGAAGGAGGAGACCGGCGTATGACTGCCATTCAGATGGGCATCAGCATCGCGGTGTGCACGGCCGCCACGATGCTGACCCGTTTTTTGCCCTTTGTGGTGTTTTCGTCCAAGGACCAGCAGCCGCCGGAGGTGGTGCGGTATCTGGGGCGGGTGCTGCCCGCCGCCATCTTTGGCATGCTGATCGTTTACTGCCTCAAGAGCGTCACGCCCTTTGCGGGCAGCCGCGGTGCCCCGGAGGCCATTGCGCTGCTGGTGACCGTTGCCCTGCACAAATGGAAGCACGAAACGCTGCTCAGCGTGGCGGGCGGCACCCTGTGCTATGTGTTGTTGGTGCAGCTGGTATTCTGATCGGAAAAAGCTCCCCCGTCATGGCGCTGTGCCATGGGCGGAGGAGCTTTTTGCTCAGTGATAGAAGGTATCGAAGTTCACCTGACGGTAGAACCGCTGCTGCAGCTGGTCGAAGCTGTCGCAGTTCTGGGCCAGCAGCCACATGCTCTTGGTGACCACGGCTTCGATGGTCATGTCATGGGCTTCCAGGAAGCGGAATCGGTTCTTCACCCGCTTGCCCACCTCGTACACGCCCACGTCGCTGCCCTCATAGGTCACCTGCGTGGTCAGGATGAGCACCTTGTGGGTCTGCTCGTAGTGGCCCAGCCCCTCGGCAAAGGCGTCCATGAGCCGCTGCGGGATGCCGCCCACGCCGAAGCTCTCCACGATGACGCAGTCGTACAGGCGGAAGATCTCCGGGATCATGCCGGGGTCCATGCCGGGGATGAGCTTGAGCAGGAACACCCGGGGGTTCATGGCGCGGCCGAACTCCACCGGGCCGGTGGGCCAGGGCGAAGGCACATAGCGCACCAGACGGTCGCCCTGCACCAGTGCCAGCTCCGGGAAGTTGACCGAGGCAAAGGCGTCGTAGCTGATGGTCTTGTTCTTTTTGGCACGGGTGCCGGCAATGACGTGCCCGCCAAACACCACCATCACGCCCCGGCTGCCCGGGTCCAGTGCACAGATCACGCTGTCGCGCAGATTTTTCTTGGCGTCGGTGATCTCGTTGGAGATGGGCTGCTGGGCACCGGTGAGGATGATGGGCTTGTCCGCGTTCTGGATGAGGTAAGAAAGTGCCGCTGCGGAATAGGCCAGCGTATCGGTGCCGTGGCAGATGATGAAACCATCGTACAGGGCGTAGTTCTCCTGAATGGCGCGGGCCATCATCAGCCAGTGTTCCTGGCCGAGGTCGGTGCTGTCGATGCTGCACAGGGCCAGCGTTTCCGGGATGCACAGGTCGTTGAGCTCCGGAAGATGGGCCAGCAGCTCGTCGCTGCTGAGCACGGGCCGGAGGCCCTGCGGAGTATGTACGCTGGCAATGGTGCCGCCGGTGGTAATGAAAAGAATGCGCTGTTTGGTCATAAAAAGCCTCCATGGCAGAAAATCAGAGAAACAAACCCAGTATAACACACTCTTTTCCGGCTGAAAAGTGCCCCGCAGCGGCAAAAGGCTGCTTTTTGCGACCCGGTCACAGAAGTTTTGCGGAAAAAGGTGTATACTATAAGAAAAGTTTCCGATGCAGTGGATGTGGTGAAGCTGCCCGCTACGACCCCATCCGCAAATTAAAAAATAATGTTTCCTCTGATCATGGCCAGAGCGAAGCGGAGGCTATTTTAAATCGTGACTCTGAAAAGGAGGACCAACCATGTCCAACATTGTGATCGTAGGTTCCGGCCCGGCGGGCGTGTCTGCCGCACTGTATGCGGTCCGCGCGGGGGTGGACACCACCGTGCTGACCAAAGGCCCCGGTGCGCTGGACCGGGCCGAGAAGATCGAAAACTACTACGGCCTTGCTCAGCCGGTTTCCGGTGCGGAGCTGGAGCGCCGCAGCATCGAGAACGCCAAACGCCTGGGGGTGCGGTTTGTGACCGCCGAAGCCGTGGGGCTGACCTATACGGATAAACTCACGGTAGAAACCATAGGGGAAGATTACCCGGCGGACGCGGTGATCCTGGCCACGGGGGCCTCCCGTGCGGTGCCGCGCATTCCGGGCCTTGCCGGGCTGGAGGGCCACGGCGTGAGCTGGTGTGCCGTCTGCGACGCCTTTTTCTACCGCGGCAAGGATGTGGCCGTGCTGGGCAGCGGAGCCTATGCCCTGCACGAGGTGCAGGCCCTGCTGCCGGTGGTGAAAAGCGTCAGCCTGCTGACCAACGGCATGCCGCTGACCGCAGAATTCCCGCCGGAGGTGACCGTATACCCGCAGAAGGTGGAGGCTGTTCTGGGCGAACAGGTGGTCACCGGGGTGCAGCTGTCCGACGGGCAGGAGGTTGCCCTGTCCGGTGTGTTCGTGGCGCTGGGCGTGGCGGGCAGCACTGCGCTGGCCCGCAAGATCGGGGCCGCCGTGGAGGGCAGCCGCATCGTGGTGGATGAGAAGATGCAGACCACCGTGCCCGGCCTGTACGCTGCCGGGGACTGCACCGGCGGCCTGCTGCAGGTGGCAAAGGCTGTATACGAGGGGGCACAGGCCGGCACGGAGGCCGCCAAGGCCCTGCGGAAAGGATGAGTGCCATGCAAAAGACCCCGGAAGACCGCAATTGTCTGGCCTGCGCGTTCCCCTTCTGGGCGCAGCTGACCGCCGACGAACAGGAGATGCTCTGCCGCTACACCCGCCCGGTGCACTACCGCAAAGGGGCCCGGGTGCACAGCCCACTGGAAAGCTGTGTGGGCATCCTGCTGCTGCGCACCGGCCAGCTGCGGGCCTATCTGCTGTCGGAGGACGGCCGGGACGTGACCGAGCAATTCCTCCGCGGCACCGCCGAGGCCCTGCGCCTGTGCGACCTCTACCACTGCAAGGCCGCCCTGCTCAAAGAGCGCAGCCCCTCCTGCGGCAGCCACTTTGTTTATGATGGCACCTTTACCGGCACGGTGGTGCCGGGGCAGGGCGTGACGGCGGCGTTGCTGGCCGGGCGCGGGGTAGAGCTGTTCAGCGAGGAGACCATTGCCCGCTTGCTTTTGCTGTACGGTCCGGAGGAGATGTAAAAACTTGCCTTTTTTGTGTTTGCGGCGTTGACAACGCCCGGTGTCTAAAGTATAATGCAAATAAGGAAAGTGAGGGCTTTTTTCATGAAAAAATGGTTTACCCTTTGTATGGCTGTTTTGTTGCTGCTGGGCGTGTTTGCCGGCTGTACCAAAGGCGGATCCGGCGGCGAGACTGCCACGGCAGAGACCACCACATCTCCCTTAGAGACCAAGTCCGCAGCCATTACCGGCAATACGGCCATCCGTTTGCTGGAGAGCTATTCTAAAAAAGAGCTGGGTCTGGACAATGTGGGCAAGAAAAAATATGAGTTTATGCTCAGCACCATTGGCTCGGAAATCAAGGGCAAGAAGTATATTCGCGCCGAGGCGGGCTATATGGACCAGACCGGCAAGGATGAGAACGGCAAGCCGGTGTACCAGATGAAGTCGTACAAGACTTTTTATATTGCTTATGACGGCAAGACGCTGCTTATCGACCAGGGCGATGGCAAGTACAAAACCCTGCAGATCGACAAGGCACGGCTGGATCAAGTGACCACCACCCAGGCCAGTACCCAGAAGCACGAGAGCACTTCTAAGAAAAAATAATCGACCAATACGCAAATAACAGTCTTTTATCGGCGGCGGATTGTGGAATTTTCCACAATTCTGCCGCCGAATTTTTGTGCTTTTTACCAGTATTTTTACTTCCAAACCCGGTTATTTTAAGATTATGTAAAAAACCGGTTGCCGGTGTTGCCTTTTGGCGGTTTTGTGGTAAAATGAATTTTGGAATCATAGAAACAAGGAGTCTTGTAGAATGAAAAAAACAAAAATTATTTGCACCCTCGGTCCGGCAACGGATGACGATCAGGTGTTGGCGGATATGATTAAGGCCGGTATGGATGTGGCACGGTTCAACTTTCGTCACGGTGATTATGATGCCCAGTCCAAGCGGCTGGAGCAGTTGATACGTGTGCGTGAGGCGCAGGGTGTGCCGGTGGCTACCTTGCTGGATACCAAGGGCCCGGAAATTCGAACCGGGGACTTTGAAGATCCAAACGGCGTCGTGATTCACAAAGGCGACACTTTTACGCTTACCACAAAAAAATGCCTGGGTGATGCCAAGCACTGCTATGTGAACTACCCCGGGCTGGTAGAAGATGTAAAAGTGGGCACCTCTATCCTCATTAACGACGGCCTGATCGCCATGGAGGTGACGGAGCTGCGCCGGGACGAGATCGTTTGCCGGGTAACGGACGGTGGTTTGCTTACCAACAAAAAGGGCGTGAATGTGCCGGACATCAGCCTGAATATGCCTTACCTGTCTCCGGCAG
>ENA-ORTB01003279-ORTB01003279.1-human-gut-metagenome-genome-assembly--contig:-NODE-3279-length-12952-cov-7.116694_pt1 | contig 12952 bp, 13 predicted proteins | sample MGYA00241905_ERZ509174 | MGnify/ENA primary metagenome ERZ509174 (study PRJEB26280, sample SAMEA2338851) | human gut metagenome | biome: human gut; feature: human-associated habitat; material: faeces...
TTCCAACTACAACCGGCGTATCTCCGAAGAGCTGGAAACGGCGCTTTCAATCATCACGACCAACTATGTGTCCAATGATGATATCATCTACGCTGTGGAGCAGTCCATTGACTACATCAATCCGCCGGTTCAGCAGGCTTTCCGGAAGTTCCTCACCCAGACGAAACTCATCAATTCCAATGTGAAGCTGGCTATCGAGCAGCTCAAGGGAGAAATCAATAATGAGATATTCCATGAGTGGTGCGACAGCCTTATTGAGTGCCAGGATAACGTTACGCTGAAGAAAACTCTCCAGCCCATCACTACAAAGCTTTCGAACGTGCGCATAATCAATGCAGAACTTCGGAATATGCTGATGAGCCCGCGCCGCGAACACGTTATGATGGTATTTATTCTGCTGGCAAATTACCCTATTCTGTACTTTCTCAACTCAGACTGGTTCAAGGTGCTTACCGACACCTTTGTCGGACAGGTGGTCAATTCCATTGTCGCAATAGTCGTAATCATAACGGTAATCCTGGCATACAAGTACACTCAGCCCATTCAGTACAAGAGGTGATGTGACATGAGTATATACAATATTGCACTCTACGCAGCAATCGCTGTGATAAGCCTTGTGTTTGCAGGCGGACTGTACTGCTTTGCTCTTATTCTGTTAAAGGTGCCGGCAAAGCGTACAACTAATGCAATCAAGTCTATCGCTTCGAGAAATCGTCCCTCTGCAGCCGGCTTCAAAAATACATACAACGATATTGCGCTGTTTGTATCACGATTCATTCACCTGAACGAATTCAAGAAAAAGGAGCTTACCGACAGCCTGAAAATAGCTAACATAGCTATGTCACCAGAGCTATTCACGGCAAGGGCGCTGGTGAAATCCGCCGGCATAATGCTGCTGTCTGTCCCGTTCTTTTTCTTCCTGCCTATATTCGGGCTGCTGATTATCGCCCTGGGGATTCTTATATACTTTCAGGAAAAGCAGAAAGTCGATTCCTGCATAAAAGAAAAGCGCAGACAAATCGAATTTGATTTGCCCCGGCTTGTATACGCTATATCCCAGGAGATACAGATGACGCACGATGTAATCTCAATCCTGGAACGGCATAAGGACAATTTCTCGCCGTATCTCAATGAGGAAATCGAGATAACAATAGCGGATATGCGGACCGGCAACTACGAAGCCGCAATCACCAGATTTGAGGGACGTATCGGCAGTACCAATTTGTCTGAGGTGTGCCGTGGCTTTATACAGATGATACGTGGTGATGATACGTCGGTATATTGGGAAACTCTCAGTGTTCGGTTTGAGGAATTACAGCGCCAGCACCTCCGCAGCATTGCGCTGAAGATACCGCCAAAAGTTCACCGACTGTCGTTCTTCCTGATGATGTGCATGATGCTGCTCTATGTTGTAGTACTCGGCTGGGAGCTTATCAGCAACATGGGAATTCTGTTCGGATAAGGAGGCAGTAATGAAAAAACTTCTTAAACGGCTCAGATCCACTCGTGGCGAGGGATATATCGACATCTCTGTTGCAGTGCTGGTTGTGATGATATTGCTGGTGGCAGTCATTAAGATTGCACCGGTATTCATCACGAAAATGACGATCAACAACTATGCAAACGAGCTTTGCCGCGAAGCTGAAATAGCCGGTCGTGTCGGCACAGAAACAACTACACGGCTTGACCGCCTTAACGAATCCCATCCCGACCTCAATCCTACCATTACATGGTCAAAAACAGGCAACATTCAGATTGGAAACACGTTCACGGTGACAGTATCTACTACCTATGATTTCAGCTTTTTCGTTTTCAGTACAACACCGATAACGATCTCAGCTACCGCCGAGGGTACCAGCGAGGTGTTCTGGAAATGATAAAAATACTGAAAAAAAGAATACTCAGCAACAAAGGGTTTTCTTATGTAATTCTCAGCGTACTGATGATCGTAATACTGCTCATGGGTGTTGCTATTTTTGAGATAATCAGAATAAACATTCAGGCAGCAGCTGTCCGGGACAAATTTGAGGATGCGATTATCTCGATGTGTGTTGAGAATTACTCTGAGATGTACCAACCGATTGGTGATAAACTTGTATTGTTCGAGACAAAGAACTATAATGTACGCTGTGGAGGTGCAGAATGGATTATATGACACTAAAAGAGGCCGCCGAAAAATGGGGCGTGACACCTCGTAGAGTAAATTACTATTGTGCCGCCGGGCGCATATCTGGAGCTGTAAAGATGGCAACTATCTGGCTAATTCCAAAGGATGCGGAAAAGCCGATTGATGGTCGAACAAAACAAGGAAAGGTAAAAAAGTATGAGTAATATATTACTTCTTGAAGATGATCTAAGCCTGATTAACGGGCTTTCTTTTGCTTTCAAAAAGCAGGGATTTGAATTAAATATCGCCAGAACGCTCAAAGAAGCGGAGGAATTGTGGACAGACGGAAAATATGATTTGTTGGTGTTGGACGTATCTCTGCCAGATGGGTCTGGCTTTGAATTTTGCAAAAGAGTTCGACTTACATCAAAGGTGCCAATTATTTTTCTGACGGCTTCGGATGAGGAAACAAGTATTATTATGGGGCTGGATATTGGAGGTGATGACTATATCACAAAACCGTTCAAACTGGGGGTTCTCGTTTCAAGGATTAACGCCTTACTTCGACGTGCAAATTCTTTTCAAGCAGCAGACACAGAATTGCAGTCGAATGGCATCAAGGTTCTTTTGCTGCAAGGACAGGTTTTCAAAAATGGGGAGCTGTTGGATTTGACTGCCGCGGAATACAAGCTACTGTGCTTGTTTATGAGAAACCCAAGCATGGTGCTGACAAAGGGACAAATTTTAGATAAGCTATGGGATTGCGACGGGAATTATATCGACAGTAGTACCCTTACGGTCTATATGCGTCGGCTTCGTATGAAGATCGAGGATAATCCAAGCGAACCACAAATGCTCCTGACTGTTCGAGGTATGGGATATAAATGGAATATTATCGGGTGAGGTGCAGAATGAAGATACTGGCAAATAAAGAAATCAAAAATCTATTTCATTCGCTTTCACTGGTTTTTGGGGTTACATTTCTCTTAGCCGAGGTTTTTCTATGGCTATCATATCGCCGGCTTTCTCTGTTATTGCTAATCCTTTTTCTATTGGCTGGTGGTGCTGTATGGGCAGTCTGCTTTGTATATTTTAATCGGCAAAATCAGATCATGGAGCAGGCGATATTACAAATCAATGCGTATCTTGATGGTGATCGCAATGCCCGTATTGAATGTGACAATGAGGGCGAATTGTACCGACTGTTTCATTCCATCAATTCTTTAGCGGCAGTGTTAAATGCCCATGCAGATAACGAGTTACGAGAGAAAGAGTTTTTGAAAAATACAATCTCCGATATTTCACACCAACTGAAAACACCGCTGGCAGCACTCAATATTTATAACGGACTCCTTCAAGACGAGGATATAGAAGTGTCCTCCGTGAAAGAATTTGCGGGTTTGTCTGAGCAGGAACTTGACCGTATCGAAACACTGGTGCAAAGTCTGCTCAAGATTACAAGATTGGATGCCGGAGCCATTGTCTTGGAAAAGAACGCAGAAAATGTTGCAGATATGATGCGGGATATTGAACTGCATTTTGCATATAGAGCCAGACAGGAAAAGAAAGAAATCATTCTGTCTGGCTCGGATCATCTTTCTCTTTTTTGTGATCGTGATTGGTTGAATGAGGCAATCGACAATATTGTGAAAAATGCGTTTGACCATACAGAAAGTGGTGCAACAATTCGTGTTGCGTGGAAGGAGTTGCCGTCTGGTGTCCAAATTGTGATAACGGATAATGGATGCGGCATCCACCCAGAGGATATACATCACATCTTCAAGCGGTTTTATCGCAGTCGTTTTTCTAAGGACAAGCAAGGGATTGGACTGGGATTACCTTTGGCAAAGGCAATCGTTGAAGCACATAACGGCACCATTGAGGTTGACAGCGAATTAGGTATCGGGACAACTTTCACAATGAATTTTCTGATTCCTACAAAATTGTAGGCTGGCTGTAGGCTTACAGTAAGATTCAGGTGCTATTCTCTCACACATAGGCAGGACAAACAAAGACAGCCTGCCTATATCGCAAAATCATTCAGAAAGAGGTGTTTACACTATGAACTTATTAGAAGTCAAAAATATCAGTAAGACCTATGGCAACGGAGAAACCGCTGTCAAGGCATTAAAGGATGTCTGCTTTTCTGTTCCAAAGGGCGAGTATGTGGCAATCGTCGGGGAATCCGGCTCTGGTAAAAGTACACTGCTGAATATGATCGGTGCTTTGGACACGCCAACATCTGGCAAGGTTCTGATTGACGGCAAGGACATTTTTGCCATGAACGATCGAAAGCTGACCGTTTTCCGCCGGAGGAATATCGGCTTTATCTTTCAGGCGTTTAACCTTATCCCGGAGTTGACGGTGGAACAAAATATTATTTTTCCGCTGTTGTTGGATTATCAAAAGCCGGATAAGAGATATTTGGAGGAACTGCTGACGGTTTTGAATTTGAAAGATCGTCGTAATCATTTACCCAGTCAGCTTTCCGGCGGTCAACAGCAGAGAGTGGCGATTGGCCGCGCATTGATTACCCGTCCTTCTCTGATTCTGGCAGACGAGCCAACAGGAAATTTGGACTCACAAAACAGTAGTGAGGTCATAGCATTGCTCAAAGAAACATCGAAAAAATACGAGCAGACCATCATTATGATTACCCACAACCGCAGTATTGCGCAAACGGCAGACCGGGTATTACAGGTATCGGATGGTACTTTGACTGATTTTGGGAGGTGCCGTGAATGAAAAGCTATCTTAGTCTTATTCCCATCTCCGCTAAAGTTCACCGCCGACAAAATGGTATGACGCTGCTTTGCATTGTATTTGCTGTGTTTATGGTAACAGCAGTATTCAGTATGGCAGAAATGGGTTTTCGGATGGAACAGGCCCGATTGGTTGGTAAGCATGGAAGTTTCTCTATTGGAGACTTGCTCGGCAGTTCCATGGGGCAAACCCTTCTTTCTGTTGCGGTTGTTCTGTTCCTGCTGATTTTGATTGCAGGCGTTTTGATGATTTCCAGCAGCATGAACAGCAGCGTTGCACAGAGAACCCGATTTTTCGGAATGATGCGCTGCATTGGTATGAGTAAGCAGCAGATTATTCGGTTTGTTCGTCTGGAGGCATTGAACTGGTGCAAAACGGCTGTACCCATCGGTCTTATTTTAGGGGTTGTTACAACATGGGGGCTGTGTGCGGTACTGCGCTTTGTAGTCAGAGAAGAATTTTCTGATATTCCCCTCTTTGGTATCAGTATTTTTGGCATTGCCTGCGGTATCTTTGTTGGACTGATTACTGTACTGATCGCCGCAAATGCTCCGGCGAAACATGCCGCGAAGGTATCTCCTATCACAGCGGTGTCTGGAAATGCAGACCACGGAAAAACAATGCGTCATTCCCAGTATACAGGATTCGGAAAGATTGAAGCGCTTCTCGGTATCGACCATGCGGTCTCCGGGAAGAAAAATTTATTCCTGATGACAGGTTCTTTTGCACTTAGCATCATCCTGTTTTTGAGCTTTTCTATTATGGTCGATTTTGTGGATTACCTGATTCCTCAGTCGGCTGCCACATCAGATATAGATATTGCAAGTGCTGACGGTAATACGATTCCTTGGGAACTGCTTACAACCATCCGCGAAATGGATGGAGTGAAGGAAGTTTACGGGCGTCGTAGTGTATTTGATGTTTCTGCCAAACTAAACGACGACACCAACTTTTCTGGCACAGTCGATTTGATTTCTTATGACGATTTTGATTTACAATGTCTGAAAAAAGACAGTGCTTTGAAAAGGGGGAGTGATCTGTCCAAAGTTTTTGGGGACAGCAATTTTGTTTTGGCAACATCCGATCAGGACAGCACATGGAAAATCGGTGACACTGTTCAGATTGGGGATGAAACCCTTACCATAGCCGGACTGTTAAAAAACGACCCATTTAGTGAGAATGGATTGACAAATGGAAAGCTCACATTGATTACCTCTGATGAAACATTTGTCCGTTTGACAGGAGAGGAAGGTTATTCTCTTGTGCTGATACAAACAACGGGAGATGTTACGGACGAAAATGTTCAGGCAATCCAGAATTCCGTAGATCAAACATATAGCTTTCGAGATAAACGCGACGAGCGCACTACGGGAACTTATATGGCTTTTGTTTTCTGTGTTTATGCGTTTTTGGCAATTATTGCACTGGTAACGGTAATGAACATTGTCAATAGCATTTCCATGAGTGTGTCTGCCAGAATGAAGCAATATGGAGCTATGCGGGCAGTAGGAATGGATGAACGGCAAATGACGAAAATGATTGCTTGTGAAGCATTCACCTATGCTGTTTTGGGGTGCGTTGTTGGTTGTGCTATTGGCTTGCCGCTTAGCAAAGCTCTGTATGATTTCCTTATTGCAGGGCATTTTCCATCTGCTGTGTGGCAGTTCCCAATTATCTCTTTGGGCGTTATTCTTCTGTTTGTCTCGATTGCGGCAATCGCAGCTGTATATGCTCCGGCAAAACGAATTCGCAATATGTCGATTACTGCAACCATCAATGAATTATAGTTTCATATGTTAATCTGCCGGACGACGGCAAAAGAAAAAAAGCCGTCGTACAGCAGACATATTTTCACGCGCCTTATGAAACGGCGGTTTTGATTTTCAGAGGCGCCGTGATACCGTATCTTATCCCTACTTATAAAGCGTTGCAGAAGTCCAAAAATGCCCGCAAAATAAGAAAAACAGAGGATGTTCAGACACCCTCCGTTTCTTCATTCGGCTTTTCGATTTTTAAGGCACCGTCAATGGCGCCTTCCACGATAGGCAAATACTGTTCCGGGCAGAGTTTCAACTTCTGTCCGACCCGCTGGCGCAGCTCGCTTTCCTCTCGCATGACCTCTGGATTGAAATATCTCTCCATCGACAGGCCGCAGATTTTTACAAGCTGTATGATGACCGGCAGGCTGGGGATCGTGCCCTCGTTTTCAATGTTGGCAAGATACCTGGTATCAATGTTCACCTTTTCGGCTAAATCTTTTCGTGCAAGGTTCTTCGCCTTCCGTGCTTCTTTTACATCCGCACCGAAAGTTTCAAAACCGGGGCAATCTTCGATTTTTGCCATATTGCATCATCCACATACATTCTATATTTCATAGTCTGCCTGTGGAATGTTGCGATATGTGCTTGTTCTAAACTTTATATTTCATATTACCGATTGAGCAATATATCCGAGCTTAATAGCTTTTGTTATCATCTCAACGGTAGAGCTAACTTGCAATTTTTCAAAAATATGTTGCAAATGATTTGATACTGTTCGTTCACTAATAAAAAGCTGTTCAGCGATTTCGCGGCGCCTAACTCCTGATGCAACCAATTCGAGAACTTTTCTCTCTCCGTCTGTCAGCTCTTCTATAAATACTTCTTCCCGTGGGAAGTGTGTTGCCCCATCTTTGATGGTCAATAAAATGTGCAATAACTCATCTGGTTCTACATCCTTACTGATAAACCCTCTTGCACCGATCCTCTTTGCTTCTTTGCGATAAACAGGAAGATTATAGCCAGAGAGAATGACTATTTTTTGATCTGGAAAACGCTCCAACAAATGTTGTGTGAGCATTAAACCGTCCTCGTCTGTCAGTCCTCCTAAGTTAATGTCAATCAGTAAAATATCTGGTAGTTCTGTGGCAATCTGTTTTTCCAAATCTTGAATATCCTTTGTACTGGAAAATTGCTCAATCTCTGGATTATCACACAGGGCAATCGAAAGACTCTTGGCAAAAAGTATATGGTCATCGACCAACAAAATTTTCATACGAATCACCTCCGTTCATAGGCATAGAAATGACAACTGCCGTTCCGCCACCAGTAGCGGGTTGGATGTTCATAGTGCCATCTAATAAACTGACCTGTTCCCCAATAGAAGCAAGCCCCTGATGTGAACCTGACTTATAAGTGAACGGTTTGAACCCTATACCATTATCCGTCACCTTTAGGGTAATGCGTCCGTTCTCCTGCATCAGCAGAACATCGATTGTCGTCGCGGAGGAATGTTTTAACGCATTTGTCACCAGTTCTTTTATCATTCGATAGATGAGTACATTATATGGCTCTACAAGAAATACATCTTTATCGCAGTCCAAACAAATATTTGCAGAATGGTTTTCTTCCATTGAATCAAGCAGATTTTGAATATTCTCCTTTAAGGTCAGACTTTTTACCAGATTTGGATGATAAGTCTGCATTTGAAAACGGATGGAAGCATTTAATTCTGCCAACGTATCGAGAAGTAACCTCCTTATCTCTGGCTGCTCTGCTTTACATAACATGTTTTTGATGGAAAGCAGGTTTTGCAAAATATTATCGTGCAAATAGTTGGAAAAATCTTTTTTTAAGTTTTCTTCCCGTTTAATCTGTTCCAGTGAATAGGCGTAAAAGTGCTGACGATCCGTGGGGTTATTATAGTCGGTCGGCTGCCTGCAAATCCGCACATACAAAAGGATATTGTAAACCTGTGCCAGCAGAACCACTATGTAAACACTCATCAAAATTGCCATAAGTGGGATTTGAAAAAGATATGCCATTCCAACAAGTCCAACCAATCCGACAAAAACCAGAGCAACGATATATCCCCCTGACAGCGTTAAAAATTGTACCTGCTGTGGATGGTATTGGAATACGATACTATGAATACATACAAATGCCAGCATAACGGGGATGTAGCTCCCCATGCTTGCCATATATTCCGCTTCCCTGTGAAAAACGAAAAGGTATATTACAAATGGAATTACTACAAGAGCCAGTGGAAAAAGCAGACGTTTCCTTTGACTTTTCAGCACAAAGACAATTCGTTTTCTCTGTATGATACCAACGACAGCAAGAGCCAGTGTCGAGATAAAAAATTGCAGTTGGTAGGCTGTGAAAAAAGCCCTATCTGAAAAGAAGAAGCAAATAATTGCTGTTACGCAGGAAATTTTCAAAAAAACAAGCAGTGCTTTTTGCCCCCGATAGGCGGAACCCTGAAATAAAAATGTCTGTATGAAATATGCTGACTGATAAAAACAGACAGGCAACAACAGCATGGAAACCGCTTTGGATATTGGTTGAAAGTCAAACAGGTACAACAAGAATTGCCAGCCCAGCAACAATAACAATAGGGAAAAGTGGTTCAGAACCTTATTACATTTTACATTCTTATATGAGATATACGCCGCGTCAAAAAACAAGAGCGACAAAGATAGAAAATGAACAAGGTAATTGCTTTCTATATAATGTCCGTTGTACGCCATATAACTGAGATAAATAATCACGGCAAATTGGTTCAACGCACAAAAAATCTGTCTTGAGAAATATGTGTTTTTCGTATTTTCCACCTCCATTCCTTTTCTAATATTGTACTGTTCTTTCCCCATGAGTTCAAGATTGCTATTCTGAAATATTTTTGAATAAACCAACGGCTGACACCAATGAAAGTGCCAGCCGCCGCATTATTTCAAGGCAATTATATAGCAGGAGCGTTTCGTTAACTGGTAATAGATAACATAGATAATGGAGAAGATCGCCACCGCCAGAAGAATCGGTGCAACAACGGCGCTGTTCCGTCCGAGCAGATCGTCCATCAGTGCAGACTTATAACAAATCATCGCAAAAATGCTGTGCAGCAATCCTATGACATAGGGAATACCGTAATAAATCTGTATCTGCCGACGCACACATTTTTTAATCATTGTGTGACTATATCCCATTTTCAGCATGATTTCATAGTCCGGTTTGTCATAGGTTACGGACGAAATATTTTGAAAGTAAAGAATACTGCCCGTAGCAATTAAGAAAATAATCGTAGTAAAACAAATTAGCAAAAAAGTGGAACTTGCATCGCGGACAAAGGTACTTTCTCTTTGCCATGCGCTTGCCAGATAAATGTTGTCCGGCATAGACGCATTCAAAGCTGTGTAGGCAGTTTCATTAGAGCGCATTTTTTCACCATTAATACTGATAACCGTAACTCTATCTATGGTACTGTCACGCATTTTTTGATAAAGGTTATCCGACAAAATCAGAGTTCCAACACTGTTTGAAAAGCCAATAGGATTATCAATGCTTGTCTGTTTTACTGTTACATCGGTTATTCCTGTTCCAAAGTCCAGACGATACGAGGCTCCCATGTCAGAATGTTCATGGTCTGGATGGTATTTGATTAAAATGCAATCAGTATCTGATAATTCTGGAATATCCGTTTTCTTCCCCTGCTGGGAGAGCAAGGAGACATAGTCTGTCCGGCTGATACATTCAAATCCGGGAATACGCCCCTTATCTTCACTGATACTGTATTCTGTCGGCAGACGATCAGAAGTTGCTTTTACTTTCAAAATAATCGTTTCATAAACTTCGTATTCCTGTTCGTCGCAAGCCTCCTGTAAAGCCTGCAAAGAGATTTCCTTTTCCTGCTCATTTGTCACTCGGTATTCAATGGCAGAGGGGATAATGCGCCGGAAAGATTGGTATGGATACCACATAGAAAGAACCGTCGAGCCAAAGACCGCCAGCGTCTCCGCTGTCAGCAGGATCAGCAAAATCAGTGATTTCGCATTAGAACGGATGCGGTGCATAAACTTTGGCACTACAATAATGGTATTTTCATGGTAAAGTCTGCTTTTTTTCTGCCGGATTTTCTGACAGACATAGGGTAGGAATGAGTACATAAACAGAATCGTTCCTGCCACAACACAAAGAAGTGTCAGCATGGCAATAGGAGAAAATCCAATGGTATTCCATAATGACTGCTTTCCCCGCATAATGTCCAATGCAAGGCCGTATCCTGCGCTGAGAAATCCGACACCCAATATCGCTGTTATTGCATGGGGATGGATCGGTTTTTCCGTTTTCTTTTCCAGTCGCACCAAATCAAGCAGGGTAGATTTTCGGAGCAGCCTTGCGTTAGAAAGTGTAAGTGTAATCAGCACGACGATTACAAAGGAAAGGATTGCCTTTACTGCTGCCGGGTAAATTAAAGGGATTGCGCTTTGATCTACGGATATTCCCAAAAGGGTCACAATCCCGGCGATTACGATTTTGTGGAGAATACTGCCAGTCAGAATCCCAAGAATCATACCGCCAAAGCAGATCATTACATTTTCAAAGATCAGTAATTTCAATATAGTTGATTTTCGATACCCAAGTAGCGAATAAATCCCTAATTCTCTCATACGCCGCCGCATAAAAAAACTATTGGAATAGAACATATAAAAAATGACAAATACCATGATGAATACTGCTACTGTCCGGCACATGGTTTCCACTCTGCCATCCGAAGATATTTTTTCCATGATTATCTGGTTCATGGAAAATGAAGTAAAGCAGAAGTAAATCATCAAGACAAAAGAAACGGAAAAAAGGTACAGGAAATAAAACGAAAAGTTCCGTTTCAGATTTTTTAAGGCGATTGCGGATAATTTCATGTTGTCACCCCCCCCTTAACGCTTTTCGTCCTGTCTGGCGGCTTCTTGCATGATTTCCTCATAGAATTCACGGCGTTCCCTGTTACACCGTTTCAATTCGGAAATGATATGCCCGTCCTTAAAGTACAAAATGCGATCTGTATAGCTTGCCGCATACGGGTCATGTGTTACCATTAAAATTGTTGTTCCTAAAGCCTGATTGACTTCTGAGAGGGCAAAGAGCAGTTCCGTTGCTGAACTGCTGTCCAATGCCCCGGTGGGTTCATCTGCAAAAATCAACGGCGGGCGTTTTACCATAGCACGAGCCGCCGCTACACGCTGTCGCTGACCGCCAGACAATTCACTGGGATATTTTTTCAGTTGTGAAGCAATTCTGAACAGTTCCGCAAGCTCCATCACTTTTTTATCAATCGTCTTTGCACTTTCATGGAGCAAAGTCAAGGGAACTGCAATATTTTCCTGCACAGTCAGACTGTCCAACAAAAAATACTCTTGAAAGATAAAGCCGAGATTATTCTTACGAAAATCGGCTGCCTGTGTTTGACTAAGCTCTTGAATTTTTTTCCCTCCCATGCGGATGCTGCCGCTTGTAGGAATATCAATAGTGGATAGCACATTCAAAAGCGTTGTTTTGCCGGAGCCGGAAGCTCCCATAATACCGAGAAATTCACCCTGCATTACTTCAAAAGAAACATGATCCAGTCCTGGTTTCGGCTGGTTTGGATAGATTTTGGTGATGTCTTTTACTTCTAATAGTGTACTCATTATTGATCGCTCCTTTCGATATACACAAGCAGTATATCGAACACAGTAAAAAAGTGCATGAGTAAATCACGCAGAAAACATGCATGATTTGTCGTTCCTTGATATGATATTCATAAAATAGAAAAAGTCATATCTGTCGGACAGCGACAAAAGAAAAAGCCGTCGCACGGCAGAGATAATTACGGAGGATGGGAAAAGAGAAAACATGAAAAAACATCTTAAATTATGCGTAATAAGCTCAATATTTTTTGCCCTACTCGTTTATTTGATCTGGGGTAATACAGCGTTGACGGTAAGTAACATAAAAATTTCAAGTAGCCGTATTCCTATCGCATTTTCCGGGTTCCGAATAGCACAAGTATCAGACCTGCACAACGCAGAATTTGGGAAAGGCAATAGAAAGTTGCTGGAATTGTTATCAGAAAGCAAACCGGACATTATTGCAATAACGGGGGATTTAGTGGACGCAGGGCATACGGATATTGGTGTAGCTCTTGATTTTGCAAAAGAAGCGGTTAAGATTGCTCCTGTCTATTATGTAACAGGAAACCACGAAGCAAGCCTTTCACAGTATAATGAACTCAAAGCAGGACTTGAAACCATTGGCGTAACTGTGCTTGACAATGATGCCGTACAATTAA
>ENA-ORTB01003281-ORTB01003281.1-human-gut-metagenome-genome-assembly--contig:-NODE-3281-length-12943-cov-5.254190_pt1 | contig 12943 bp, 10 predicted proteins | sample MGYA00241905_ERZ509174 | MGnify/ENA primary metagenome ERZ509174 (study PRJEB26280, sample SAMEA2338851) | human gut metagenome | biome: human gut; feature: human-associated habitat; material: faeces...
ACAACATTGACAAACAAAATTACGTAAAGGCCATGACAACAGCACGTGACACCCATAATCAGATCAAATACGCCAAGGAGATTACGCGCGAGGAAGAACGTAAGGCGATAGCGATTAACCTGCTTCAGTTGGGGACGTCATGCGAGATCGTGGCGAAGGCAACCGGCTTGTCCGTGGAGGAGGTCACTAAGCTTAAGGAGAGCCTCTGAGTACGCCAGCCGGTGGCCACACGACCAGAATATACCAGAATATAGAAGACAAAAGATGGCAGAGAACGATTGGAAACAGCGATTGGGCGTGGTTTATTCCACAAATCCTGATTTTAAATATGAGCAGGAAAGCGTAACGGAGGAAGAGACATTGGCTCCGGAGAAGCAGAAACTGACGGTAAGCATCGACAGAAGATGCAGGGCCGGCAAGCAGGTGACATTGGTAAGCGGCTTTGTAGGCAGCGAGTCCGACCTCAAGGAACTAGGAAAAACGCTGAAAGTCAAGTGCGGAGTGGGTGGCACGGCTAAAGACGGGGAAATCACGATTCAAGGGGATCTCCGGGACAAGGTCACTGCGCTGCTTTGCGCCATGGGATATCGCGCCAAGCGCGGAAACTGACAAATGCCGACTATATCATCAGAAATAACATCTGTGGACACATTGCAGATCAGGCCTGTCTCTGAAGCATTCGCTCAGGGACAGCTGTTCATGCACACGACTACAGAGCAGAGCATCCCGACGACAGACCTTTGGGGCACATCACCACTGAACTGGGCACTCATGGCCCTCTGCATTGTCCTACTGTTAATCAGCATGAGGCGATTCATTTCAGTACTGCCGTACATATGGGACACACTTTTCAGATGGAGAGAAATAGTGTCAATCGAAGGGAACATGCGACTGAGCAGGGAACGGAACTCGGTGGCATTGGCATCGATATTCATCTGCAGCCTCTGCATCTCCAGACTCGGACTGTTCCACAACAAGTTTCTTTCGGCACTGTCCCCCGGATTCCAGACATTGGCCATCATCGGGATTCTGTGCGCATACCTGCTTGTAAGATGGATAGCGGGAGCCGTAACCCCTACCGGCAAAATCAGATTCGATACAGCCAAGATTTCCGGACATGGCGGGGCGAACTTCTTCATCCTGGAGACATTCTTCCTCGCCATAGGCATCACAATCCTCGCAATATCAAGCAGTTGCCTTCCCCACATAAAAACGGCGGCCTATATCTTCACAGGCCTGCTTTTTACTGTCAATCTCATACGCAGATATCAGATTATCACTCAAGATTGCGGATTTTTCACAGCAATTTCGTACCTTTGCAGCGTCGAAATATTACCGGCAGTGCTGCTGGTGATTTCGATGGTATATTTGTAGGATAGGATTGGTATGGCAACAAAGAAGATTTTGATCTCGCAGGAGACGCCTATGAATGTCGCTCCTTACGAGACTCTCAAAGAAAAATTCGGTGTTCAGATAGATTTTATGCCGTTTTTTCTGATTGAACCGCTCACATCACGAGAATTCAGAGGTCAGCGACTTAACATTTTGGATTACACTGCGATTGTTTTTTCCGCTCGACATACTATCGACGCATTCTTCAAGCTTTGCGAAGAACTCAGAGTGAAAGTACCGGAGACAATGAAGTACTTCTGCACCACCGAAGCAGTCGCAATGTACCTTCAGAAACACATTGTATTCCGCAAACGCAAGATTTTCTACGGAAACGGCACCCCGGCATCAGTCATTGAGCAGATCGGTACGAAACACAAGGATGAGAAATTCCTCATAACCACCTCAGACACAAGCAGCAATGATGCGCTGCGCGGACTGTTCGAGGAGCACAAGCTGGACTACAACACAGCAGTTTTCGTCAAATCAGTGCCGCAGGACCTGAAAGGTGTGGACCTGAAGTCCTATGATATGATAGTGGTTTACAATCCGGCAGACTTGAAATCACTGTTCGAGAACTACCCGGACTACAAGCCGGAAAACACCAAATTCGTAACCTTCGGCAAACTGATTGTCAAGGCCATGGAAGAGGCCGGACTGCCGATTGAGATAAAGGCGCCAACGTCTGAAGCACCGTCTGTGGCACGCGCGCTGGAGCTTTATCTCGAGAAGAATCACTGAATTTATGGACAATGACTTCCGGAAAACATTGAATAAGAAGGAGAGGCTGTCAGTCGGGACAGACCTTTCCAGACTTTTCGCGTCCGGACGTTATGGCTTTACTGATGGATTCAGATACTGCTACCGCATAGGCAACGAATTGCCTTTCAACAGGATAGTCGTATCTGTCCCTAAAAAATGCTTCCGCCGCGCCGTCAAGCGCAACCTCCTGAAACGCCGGATCCGCGAAGCCTACAGGCTGAACAAGAATCTTCTTCCTGTCAATGCAGAGAAAGGCGGCACAGACATACTTTTCATCTATAGTTCCAAGGACATTCTCGACTTCAACGCTGTAGTTCTCTCCGTCAGAAATATCCTTGAGAGCCTCGCAGCAAAAGTTGTTGCGATGGATGCTACTCCTAAGTATTCTCTTGGAGAAACCATAAAAGAGGCACCGGATGCAGCACAGAAGGATGCACCGGATGCAGCACAGAAAGATGCACCGGATGCAGCACAGAAAGATACACCGGAAGAAATGCAGAAAGAGACGGCGCTGCAACTGAAAGAAGTTCCTGAAACGACTCGGAAAGAGACTCTGCAAGAGAATCCGGACGAAACACCTGAGAGCGATGAACAGCATTGACACGAAACCGAAGAACAGATTTGTCGAGACACTGAAGAAGGTTTCGATCTTCCCGTTCATTGTCCTCATCAAATTTTACCGGACCTGCATATCGCCTTATACACCGCCGGCTTGCAGGTTCACGCCGACGTGTTCAGAATACGCGCTTCAGGCTTTCCGCAAATGGGGACCGTTCAAGGGGCTCTACCTCACTGTGCGACGCATACTCAGATGCCATCCGTGGGGCGGCTCAGGATACGACCCGGTTCCGTAATCAGCCGCATCGGACAGACCGGACCAGGAAGCCATACACTCCCAGTTCCGTAATCAGCCAAATCGAACGGTCGGGGTCCCAGAATCCCGACACAGCCGGTTCCGTAATCGGAAAATTATGTGTATCTTTGCGTAATACACATATGATAACGATGCGCATCTTTAGAAAAACCATCATTGCGGCAGCACTTCTTGCGACAAGCGCCACAGGAATGACCGCACAGAACACAAGAAAAGAAGCAGACGGACTTCTCACGGAAAAGAATTCACAGACCATCTACAACAAGGAACTCAAGGCTGACGTCGTCGTGGCCGGAGGCGGAATCGCAGGCGTTTGCGCTGCAGTTTCCGCAGCAAGACACGGCAGCACGGTCATCCTCGTCCAGGACCGCCCGGTACTTGGAGGCAATGCATCCAGCGAAATCCGCATGGGCATCGTCGGAGCAAAAGGCGACCAGAACGCCGAAGCAGGACTCCTGGAAGAAATCCAGCTGAGGAACTTCCGACACAATCCGCTTATGAGATACACCCTCTGGGATGACGCCTTCTATTCTACAGTAATCTGCGAGAAGAACATCACGCTTCTCCTTAACACATCCGTGGAAGACGTGGTCATGGACGGAGACAGAATCGCCGCAGTAAAAGCGTGGAACACAAACGCTTACACCAAATATCTCATAAAAGGCACCGTATTCCTCGACTGCACCGGTGACGGCATCCTCAGACTCTCAGGCGCCAAATACCGTCACGGAAGAGAGTTTGCAGATGAGTTCAATGAGTCATTCGTAGGAGAAAACGGAGGCGATTCCAAGACAATGGGCAATTCCATCCTGTTCCAGCTCAGAAAGACAGATGAGGACCATCCGTTCACAGCTCCTGACTGGGCATACCATTTTACCGATGACGACTTCAACTATGACAAGCCGAAATCCACGATTCCCGGCGTCAAGTTCAACTACAAGAAGCCTTTCCCTAAGGACAACAACTACTGGTGGATAGAATACGGCGGCATGATCAACACCATCAAGGACGCCAACGACATCCAGTTCGAACTCAAACGCATTGCCTATGGCGTATGGGAATATATGAAGAACCATCCTGACGGCAGATGCAAGAACTACGACCTCGACTGGATAGGCTCACTTCCAGGCAAGCGTGAATCCACACGTTATGTAGGCCCGCACATCCTTACCCAGAACGACGTCATGTCAGGAGGACACTTCGAAGACGTCATCGCCTACGGCGGCTGGACACTGGACAACCACAACCCTGAGGCATTCCACAGCAAGGGCAAAATGTCCGTCGAATATACGACTCCTACACGCTTCGGAATACCTTTCGACTGCCTGTATTCTGTCAATGTTCCAAACCTCATGTTTGCCGGAAGGGACATCTCCGCCACACACATGGGACTGTCATCGACACGAGTGATGGCCACTTGCGCATTGCTCGGACAGGCTGCAGGAACAGGAGCCGCGCTGGCAATAAAATACGACACAACACCGGCCGGCGTGCGCAAAGACCACATTGCCGAACTTCAGGACATGCTGGAAGATGACGACAATATGCTCCCATACAGATGGAGAAAGCCATCAGCATTGACAATGAGCTCCACCACCTCCGAGGAGAACATGATTCTCCGCAACGGCATTGACCGCCAATGGGATGGTGCCGACAATGGCGTCTGGGTAGCTCCTGGCGAAGAAAGCATCGTCTATACATGGAAGAAGCCTGTCACTCTGACAGGTGCCAGGATCATCTTCGATTCCGAGTTCAAATACAGAAGCAAGAGAATGAGAAAATTCGAGGCGACCACCGAGAGGGTGGAAATGCCGAAGATGATGGCCAAGGATTTCAGGGTCGAGGCTCAGGTCAAAGGTCAATGGAAGACCGTCTATGAGGGCAAGGGCAATTATCTGAGGCTCCGCAAAGTCGAATTCGCAGCACCTGTAAAGGCCAATGCATTGAGACTCGTGGTGGATTCCACCTGGGGCGCAGAAAAAGCTCACGTTTTCGCATTCGACGCATTGTAGAACGCCAAACGGATACAAACAATAAGGGGAGGCCTAATCGGTCTCCCCTCTTTATTTATATCGTATCGCTCAGCGATTACAGATTAGCATTGTCCTTCTTCCAGTCAGCGACTGCAGGAACGATTCCGAGAGCAACGATCTCGTCACGCATCTTGCAAAGGTGTGCATAAGAAGCGTCGAGAGCAGCAAGCTCTTCAGCAGTTCCCTGAGGCATCACGTAGTGGCAGCCTGTAGCATCGATAGTTGTAGGCATGGCCATCATCACGTTCTGGTACTTCTCATTGTTCACATAAGTACCTGCAGGCAGTGTGAACGGAGCGCCGCCCATAGCAGCCTCGATCATCTTCACTGCATTGTAAGCAGGGCTCTGGAATGAAGAACGGCCACGGAGTTTGATGATAGCTGAACCACCCTGGATGGTGTTCTGCTTGATCTCCGCCATTCTTTCAGCTGAAAGACCCATCTCTGAGAGAGGTTTGCCGTCAACCTTAACCTGTGAAGCGAATACTGCCATCTGCTCACCGTGTCCGCCATAAGTGTGGGCGCCGGTAACTGAACTCTGAGGAACACCGAACTCTTTTGCGAGATTGCTCTGGAGACGTGTAGAGTCGAGAGCTGCGAGAGAGGTGAGCTGCTCAGGTTTCAGACCTGAATGGATCAATGCTGTAAGAGCGGTAACGTCAGCAGGGTTGAAGATAACGACAACGTGCTTTACATCAGGGCAATACTTCTTGATGTAGTCACCGAACTGAGCTGCGATCTGGCAGTTTCCTTTGAGAAGATCCTCACGGGTCATACCCTCTTTACGAGGAGCTCCACCTGAAGAGATGATGTATTTTGCGTCCTTGAATGCAACCTCAGGATCTACTGTCCAAGTGATGTTTGCACCTTCGAAACCGCAGTGGTACATTTCTTCAGCAACACCGTGAACACCCGGCTCAAAAATATCATAGAGGCAGATGTTAGGGGTAAGACCAAGCATAAGCGCTGTCTGAGCCATGTTGGAACCGATCATTCCGCCGGCACCAACGATGGTCAACTTCTCATTAGTCAAATACTTCATAGTAAATGTTATATTATTTAGTTATACTTTATTTACATTTCCACCGCAAAGATAACAATTTCAATCAATAGATTGCCTACTTCGCTACTGTTTTTAACTCAATTCGCCTGCAAATTTTCAGCCAGAATTCCTGATTCTGACAAATTTTATGCAAAATCAGAAAAATGCATTATCTTTGCACGGATAACAAAAACGCTTAAGGTTTTATATGGAACCTCCCAGTTCTGTAAACGATAATCAAAAAATGACAGCAGGATCGCCAGTTGACGACCCCCTGTCGTGTTTCTCTACGACAGAATCATACATTGTAGTAAACAGTCTCCCGTCCGCAGATGACGACGGAGACCATTATGTCGTGTGCGGTTATTCACCGTGCACGGGCATTTCGTATTTCGGAACTACAAGAACATCCATCAAATCCTGAAGCAGAAAAAATTATGGGACTATATCTAAAAAAAGTACTTGAAAACAAAGCGGAAATCGCAGTATGGCAGATAACCGAAAGTGAAGAAGAACTCAAGGCATTGAGTTCCACTCCATCCGATGAAATGGAAGAGATTTCCTGGATCAAAAGCGAATCACTCCGCAAACAGAGACTCGCAGTAAGAGCTCTCCTGAACGAACTGTTCGATGAAAAGGTCTATCTGAGCCATCACGATAACGGAAAACCGTTCCTCGAAAACAGAGTCACCAACATAAGCATCACACATACAGACAAATATGTTGCTGTCATCCTGCACGAAAGCGAGGATGTCGGCATTGACATAGAGTCATTGGACCGCGACTTCTCCGCAGTGGAGCTGAAGGCATTGTCCGAAGACGAAATCGACGACCTCGACGACGACAAGAGGAATGAGCAGCTCGCCATCTACTGGTGTGCAAAGGAGGCGATTTTCAAGAGGTTGTCCATATACAATGTGGATTTCGCGGAGCAGATCGAGATCGAGCGCTTCCGTCCGAAGGGCGAAGGCGAACTCGAGGCCACATTTATCCACAAAGACGGATACGAGGATGAGTTCGAACTGGAATACACCACATTCGACCGCCACGTGCTCGTATGGGTCGTAGGCTGATTACCAAAACCATAACGATATTTATTCACTGTCCGGTGTTGAAAACTTTCCTTTCAACACCGGATATCGCTTTGTTAAATCTCCTATCTTTGTAAGAACTGCCTTGCACTATGACCTATTAAGCCTGCAAGACAGTGCAAACCGACAAATAACACAAACCTCTAATATTATGGTCAAGTATGTAATCAAACGGGACGGACGTCTCGTTGACTTCAACAACCAGAAAATCGTTGCGGCCATTCTCAAGGCCATGAATGTGACCGAAAACGGCGAAGACATTGTCCTTGCCGCAAAGATTGCTGATGCCATCTCCAAGAAGGACACCGAAAAGATGGGTGTCGAGGAAATTCAGGACTGCGTAGAATTCGAGCTGATGAAAAGTCCGCGCAAGGAGGTCGCGAAGAAATACATTGCATACAGGAACCAGCGAAATCTCGCGCGCAAGGCCAAGACCTGCGAGATTTTCAAGGAAATCATTGACGCTCAGGCCAATGACATTACTCGTGAGAATGCCAACATGAATGCTGACACGCCTGCTGGAATGATGATGAAGTTCGCGTCAGAGGCCACGAAGACCTATGTGGACGAGTGTCTGCTTTCTGAGGATGTAAAAGAGGCTGTCTATAAAGGATATATCCATATTCACGACAAGGATTATTACCCGACCAAGAGTCTGACCTGTCTCCAGCACCCGCTTGACAAGGTTCTGGACGAGGGCTTCCACGCGGGTCACGGCGAGTCACGGCCGGCCAAGAGAATCGAGACCGCAGCAGTGCTTGCATGTATTTCAATGGAGACTGTCCAGAATGAAATGCATGGCGGCCAGGCGATTCCGGCATTCGACTTCTATCTGGCTCCTTACGTAAAGAAGACCTACAAGGAGGAAATCGACAAGCTCGCCGCGTTCGAAGGCATTGACCTCGACCATCTGAAGGATGCTCCGATCGACGACTACATCAAGCGTGATCTGGTAGGAATAAAGGGCGACGAGAGGCTGAAACAGCATGCCATCAATATGACTGTCAGCCGCGTACATCAGGCTATGGAGGCATTCGTGCACAACATGAACACCATCCATTCCCGTGGAGGTAACCAGGTGGTATTCAGTTCGATAAACTATGGAACCGATGTTTCCGCCGAAGGACGTTGCATCATCAGGGAGATTCTGAACACCACTTACGAGGGTGTGGGAAACGGCAGCACCGCCATCTTCCCTATCCAAATATGGAAAAAGAAAAGGGGCGTCAGCTATCTTCCGGAAGACCCTAACTATGACCTCTACAAGTTCGCCTGCAAGGTTTCCGCGAGACGTTTCTTCCCTAATTTCCTGAACCTTGACGCCACGTTCAACCAGGATCCTGACTGGAAAGCTGATGACCCGTACAGGTTCCATCATGAGGTGGCCACTATGGGCTGCAGGACCAGGGTCTTCGAAAACAGGTTCGGCCCCAAGACGTCTATCGGTCGAGGCAATCTGAGTTTCACGACTGTCAATATTGTCCGTCTGGCTATCGAGTGTATGGGTATCAGCGACAAGGACGAGAGGATCAAGGAGTTTTTCAACAAACTGGACAAAGTGCTGGATATCACTGCTCAGCAGTTGTGCGAGAGATTTGATTTCCAGAAGACTGCGCTGAAGAAGCAGTTCCCGCTACTGATGGGCAAATTGTGGATCGGAAGCGAAAACCTGTCGCCGGACGACACTGTGGAATCAGTGATAAACCAGGGAACTCTCGGCATCGGCTTCATCGGACTGGCAGAGTGTCTTATCGCGCTTGTCGGCAAGCACCACGGAGAGTCTGACGAGGCGCAGAATCTCGGACTCAGGATTGTCACCTATTTCAGGGACAAGGCCAATAGCTATTCCGAGAAGTTCCAGCATAATTTCAGTGTGCTCGGAACGCCTGCGGAAGGTCTGTCCGGAAGGTTTACGAAGATGGACAAGAAGAAGTTCGGTATCATAAAGGGAGTTACGGACAAGGACTATTATACGAATTCAAGTCACGTTCCGGTTTATTTCCATTGCACTCCTAAGCATAAGGCGGAGATCGAAGGGCCTTATCATGAGCTTGAGAGGGGCGGACATATATTCTATGTGGAGATTGACGGGGATGCGACGCACAATCCTGAGGCCATCATGAATATCGTGGACCTTATGGACAAGTACAATATCGGTTACGGCAGCGTAAACCATAACCGCAACAGGTGTCTTGACTGCGGATATGAGGATGCGAGTGAGAACTTGACGGAATGTCCTCATTGTCACGGACATAACATCGACACGCTCCAGAGGATTACGGGCTACCTGGTAGGTACGACGAACCGCTGGAACAGCGCGAAGCTCGCGGAACTGAAAGACCGCGTGGTACATAAATAACGCTGAACGCGTTATTTACGTACCAGTACGTTCGGTGGTCCCCCGTCAAGCAACCGCTTGACTGCCCCCGGGGGCGATTTCGCTCCTCTGGAGCGGGCTGAAGCCGGGGGCTCGCTGAACGCGTTATTTACGTACCAGTACGCCAGACAATAATATGGAGGAACTGTATATAATGGAGGTGATGGAGCAGACCATGGCTGACGGCCCGGGCCTGCGCACCTCCATTTATTGTGCCGGATGCGGACATCATTGTCCCGGCTGCCACAACCCGCAGTCATGGAAATTCGAGAACGGGCACAAGATGAGCGTCGATGACCTGATGAAGGTGATAACCGACGACGAATTCAGCAATGTTTCGTTCAGCGGAGGCGACCCGTTCTATCAGGTGGAGGGATTCACGGCATTGGCCAGGAGAATCAAGGCCGAAACCAATAAGACCATCTGGTGCTGGACCGGATTCACCATAGAAGAAATCCGTGCGGACGAGCGGCTTTCCATGCTCCTTCCATACATTGACGTTCTCGTGGACGGCCCGTTCATCGAGGCATTGAAAAACCCTCAACTCCATTTCCGCGGCAGCTCAAACCAGCGGATCATCCATCTCACGCCTGAAGAAGACGATGAGATTCCCGGCACAGTAAAAATCATCCCGTTCAAGTAAACGGAGCAGCAAATCACGGCAAATATTGGCGATTTTCACCCTGTAAACGCAAAATATACGTAAAATTACGTATATGTTTTTCTGCGTTGTTCAGCTATATTTGCAGCGATGCCATTGTGCAACAACACTAAAATTTCATTTGAAGTAGAACTCTAATACGTACTTATACTATGAACGTCCACAGAATCAGCAGAACACTCATACGCTTGGGCGCAGCCATCACCGCTGCAGCATTACTGATACCGGGATGCCGCAAAAACGAAAAGAATGACCTCACGGTAACCGAGATCATAATCGTTAATCCGGACAGCAGATATCTGGACATGACGCAGGGCGACGGCGCCTTGATCCAGTACGATGTAGTACCTTCAGAAGCACTCACCACGGCTGTACTCGAATGGAGCAGTGACAATGAGAGCGTGGCGACCGTGATGAACGGATATGTCTCGGCCTATGCGCCGGGCAGTGCCACCATCACCGCCAAATGCGGAAACGCTGAAGCGACTGTAAGCGTCTCGGTGAAGCCTGTTCCGGTAACATCCTTTACCGTGCCGGAAACATTGTTCCTGTACACAGGGTATGAAACCGTATTGGAAATGACCATTGAGCCGGAAAAGGCCAATGCCGCGTCTCTTGACTGGGAATACGATTCGGAATATCTGTCGATGTCTTTCGATGAAGGGAAGGCAGTCTTTACCGGTCTGAAAAAAGGGAATACGACTATAACCGTCAAATCTGAGAAAGCCGGCACCAAAACTGTCCAGGTCGTCATCAGGGATATAGAGTCCCGCCTGGTTGTCGGTTATAATAAGCGCACCGCCGGTAGTTATAAGACCATCATACTGAAGGATGGAGATGAAGTCATCTGGGACCAGATCTACCCTTCCTCAGATTCTTACGATCCTACTTACTATCCGGATATTACTGTCGTTGTAGGACCGGACATCAGCATATCCAACAATGTTTCCATTTCCTGTTCAAATGAGTCCATCTGCAAGGAGTTCCGGCCTCTGCCTAAAGGGACCACTGACAAGCGTGCGGCTTATACAATGTACAACGGCGACGGCTTCGGCACTGCGGACGTAACTGTCACTGCATACGACAAAAAGTTTGAGACAGAGCGGAAATTACAGTTCAAATTGACAAGAGAGGCTAAAGGATTCTCTGGCGAACTGATTGTGCGCGGACCGAAATCTACTACTATAAGAAACGGCGACACCTACAGAATGGATAAGAACACCAGCGCGTATTTCTACGTAGATGACGGATATCAGGTCAAGTGGAATGTCGAGAGTGGAAATGCCCTCACGTTGAAGCATTCTGGAGATGTGTATTGGTCACAATATGCAAAAGCGACGACCGCAGACAAGACCGGCCCGGTTACCATAAAAGTGACGGACCAGACAGGCAAAACAATGTCATTTACAGTCAATGTGACGGAGCAGGTCTTCCCTGACGACATCTATGTGATGTATGAAGACGGCACGCGGCTCAAAGATGGTGATGAACTTCTTATCGGTCATGACTATAATTTAAAGCTCTCGAATTCCGATTATAGAGGCAAATGGACAGTTGAAGATGCAAAGTACTCTGGTGCATGGGATCAGAACAACCCAGAGTACTATAGTTCTATATCTTATCGCCCTACAGCGTACAGCAATTCGGGGTCTTCCAAACTTTCAGTTACAGACAAATCCGGCTTGAAGAAATTAGAATATAACTTGAAGCACAAGTATTCTTTGGAAGACTGTAGGTTCTCAATATCTGATAAGGGGCCTAATAGTATGACGGATGGCGTATCTGCGACAAATTATATTCCGTGGACAGGAACATCCACCAATAATGAGATAAGCCTCTATCTGTATTACTCCGATGGTAATATAAAGATTAATCCTTGGCAGCTTTCCGGTGCAGACCAGAACATGAATTCCGGTCGGCTGAAAATAGATATTGAGTATCTGAGCAATGGTTCAGCCCTCAGACAGAATAATAGGGTGGTGCTTCAGCAGTATTATTATCACTATAAATTGACTTGGAAAACAGCTGCCGGGGCATTCAATATCAGATTCACTGATGGCAATATCGTCAGAAAAGTTCCGTTCTATAGTACGATTGATGTGAAAAATCTAAAGGATTATGCCTTTTTCGAATACTTCAGCGGCAGTAGTGCCGGCAGGCTTATGAAAAATGGAGAACCGTCGATTCTTTGTGCGTACACAAATAAAGATAACTACAATATCATGTTCGCTCACACATCTAATCTGACGAAGGATGCTGACGGAGATTGGGTTTTCAATGCTGGTCTGCGTGACTTAGCTTACTCGACAGAGACAATGGGCGATGTTGTGGCTATCGAATCCAAATGTTACCAGCCAAGGTCGTCAATATATGATTATTTGATTTTTCATGGAATAACTGGTAAAGAGGTCGCGAATAGCATTGCGTATAAAGGTTTTTCGTATAAAAGCACAGAAAAGCCTTTCCATCTTTATTTCAAATTTAAAGGAGCTACTGATTCTTATGGCAACGCGTGGCCGCACGATAAATATAATTTACAACGTCGTAGCCTCTGGTACCTTTAGGTTGAGGTTTCCCGCCCACGCTGGTGCACAAAGATAAACAGAGCAAAGCCGAGCTGTCCAGTCCCGAAAAAAGTTTACCAATGTTGGATACGCATTGTCTAGTCCTGAAAAAAGTTTACCGATATTGAACAATAAGTAGTTAGGACACGG
>ENA-ORTB01003290-ORTB01003290.1-human-gut-metagenome-genome-assembly--contig:-NODE-3290-length-12928-cov-2.779383_pt1 | contig 12928 bp, 16 predicted proteins | sample MGYA00241905_ERZ509174 | MGnify/ENA primary metagenome ERZ509174 (study PRJEB26280, sample SAMEA2338851) | human gut metagenome | biome: human gut; feature: human-associated habitat; material: faeces...
CGCTTTTGCTGATTCAGCACCTGCTCGCGCTGTTCCTGCTGCTGCGCCGTGTGAAATCCATGAACATTTCCGGCGGCAGGCTGTTCAGCGGAGCCGCCCTCGCAGATATATGCAAGGTCGCAGTCCCCAGCGTGCTTCAGCAGAGCTTCATCTCCGTCGGCAACCTGTTCATTCAGTATATGGTCAACGGCTTCGGCTCCTCCGCCATCGTCGCCGGTTACTCCGCGGCAATTAAGCTCAACACCTTCGCCATCACATGTTTCACCACCATCGGAAACGGCATGTCCAGCTTCACCGCGCAGAACATCGGCGCAAACAAGCCGGAGCGTATCAAGCAGGGATTCCGCTCGGTGCTTATCTTCTCCCTCGCTACCGCGCTGGTTTTCTTCCTGCTGTTCTTCCTGCTCAATCAGCCGCTGCTGTCGCTGTTCATGAACGAAGACGGCTCGCAGCTCGCCATGGATACCGGCGTCGACTTCCTGCGGATAGTCGCTCCGTTCTACTTCATCGTTTGCCTGAAACTCCTCTGCGACGGAGTCCTCCGCGGCAGCGAGAGCATGGGCTGCTTCATGGCGGCGACCTTCACCGACCTGATACTCCGCGTTGTCCTCGCCGCGATACTCTCCAATGCAATGAACGACGTTACCGGCATCTGGTACTCCTGGCCGGGAGCCTGGGTTGTCGCTACGGTGATGTCCGTTATATTCTACAAATCCGGGATATGGACTAAGAAGCTCATATCACTCACCCCCGAGGCTGAAAAGGAAGAGATCGCCGAGGAGGAACTCGTGGACGAAATACTTGAAGAACATGTCGATATGACCCCTGACAAATAAAAGGAGGCTATATGAGAAGCTGCGGAATACTAATGCACATTTCCAGCCTGCCGTCCCCGTACGGCATAGGAACATTCGGGGAGGAAGCTGAAAAATTCGCCGACTGGCTCAAGGAAGCCGGTCAGAAGTACTGGCAGGTGCTGCCGATAGGCCCCACCGGATACGGCGATTCCCCCTACCAGCCGTTTTCCTCCTTCGCGGGGAATCCACTGCTCATCGACCTTGACGAGCTTGTGGAGCACGGCTACCTCGCGAAGAAATCCCTCGACAACTCCGACTACGGCGCCGACCCGTCCTACGTTGACTTCGACATCGTGAACCGCAACAAGACCGCCCTCCTGCGGGAGGCCTTCGCGGGGTTCACCGACGACGTGGGCTACACCTCGTTCGTCATCGAGGAGCAGGACTGGCTCGACGACTACGCGCTTTTCATGGCGCTGAAGGACAAATTCGGCGGCAGACCCTGGTCCGACTGGGACGACGACATCAAACTCCGCGAGCCGGAGGCAGTCAAGCGCTGGACTGAGGAACTCAAGGACGACATCAAGTTCTACAAGTTCGTGCAGTATATCTTCTACCGCCAGTGGGACAGATTCCACCGCTACTGCAACAAGAACGGCATACAGCTTATCGGCGATATCCCGATATACTGCGCCCTTGACAGCGCGGACGTCTGGTGTCAGCCGGAGCTGTTCCAGCTTGACAGCGACAGAGTCCCGACTGTGGCAGCAGGCTTCCCGCCGGACGCTTTTTCCGCCGACGGCCAGCTCTGGGGCAATCCTATCTACGACTGGGACAGAATGAAGCAGGACAATTACCGCTGGTGGGTCGGCAGAATAGGCTTTGCAAAGAAGATATACGACATCGTGCGCATCGACCACTTCATCGGCTTCAACAGCTACTATGCGATACCGTTCGGAAGCAAGACCGCCCACGGCGGCAAAAGCCGCGGCAGCGCACTGTACACCGACCTGATGGGTGGTGTTAAGCCGTTTGCCCGGCTGCCGGATACCTTCACCTTTGCCCTGGACGAAACCGAAGCCCCGCTGATTCAGGAGCTTTGGTTCGAGGACGGCACCTGCCGCACCGCTTGGCGCGCCCCGCGCCCCATCCCCGAGGATGATGACTTCTTCGAGAATGTATGGCGCAGCTACCGCGAGACAGGGAACATTGACTGAATAGATGGTTCTACCTGGCCTGATAAACACAACACTGGTATATCATGAAAACGAATATCCCGGGCCTGATTACATGCGATGCAGAAGCGCTAAATCATGGGGCGTATCCCTGTTATCGACCTGCTTGCATACATCTGCATCCTGATACCGGCAAAACGATACGGCATCGTTTTGATAGTGGGGGATCCGTCTGATTTGCTCATCAACGATTCGTTCTTTCATATCTGTACACCGGCCAATGCCAGAAACTTTTTGTCGGACTGGATACCCTGCGTCAGGAATACGCCGTCCCGGAACAGTGCGTAGGTCGTGACGGGTGCGGATACATTCTGCGCGGCTTCTTTGTCGGTGATGTGGATGGCCCGGAACGGGATGTTATGCTGCTGCGCGGCCTGCTGCACCTTCGGCACCCAGTAATATGTAAATGGACACTGATCGGTGTAGTAGAGGACGAAGCCTTCTCCATCGGCTTTAGGGTGCTTAGCGCAGTTCTTGAATTTCGGCAGTGCTGTATCGGCGTTGAGCGGGAGGCACATGAGGGTGATTCCACAGTCCGAGACATCTGCGACTTCAAATCCCTTGTGGGACAAAAACTTGGGGTCGGCGAGAAATTCCCGCTTGCGTCCCTCGGCGCACAAAATGCAGATGCCCTTTTTGCCCTGCGCTCTTGCATCGCTGAGGCATTTTTCCAGCAGGTCATTTGAGCAGCCGTGCCCTTTCATGGAACCGGAGACCCACAGGCAGTTGATGTACAGCCAGCCGTCCGCTGTAATGGGCACCCATGCGTTTTCTGCCGGGATGTACTCGATAAAGCACTTGCCGCGCTCAACACTGCGGTAGAAAACAAGCCCCTCAGCAAAGCGCTGCTTGAGCCATTCTTTTTTGGCAAGGCTCTGCTTGCCGGACATCGCGCAGCAGATATGTTCCTTGTCGATGTTCTCTTTGGTGATTTGGATGTAGTCCACAGGTGGCCTCCTTGCAGAAAAGGCGCAGCATGCCCCAGCCTCTGGGGCACACTGCGTCTTGAGCGTCTGGTGAAATAGTGTTTATACGAATTACTATATGCCAAACAGCTCGTATTGTCAATAGAGCGTTAAAAACTGCGTTACAAAGCCTAGAGTTTTATAATCGTGACAAAGGCCGGAAGGCCTTGAACCTGACCGAAAAGTACAAATACAAGAGTGCTGGCAAGAAAGAAAACAAGCCCAGCGGAAAGAGAGCAAGAAAATGTTGTATCAGGTTATTGGCGTTGAGCGCAAAACTGGCGATTTCACCCCGCGCGATGGTTCCAACCGTCAGATTCACTATGACAACCTCGTGTTGCACAGTGTGACCCTCAAGCGTCTGGTTGGCTGTGCCGGACAGAAAGCGGAACAGTGCTCCATCAAAGTAGTGGATTCTGCCGATCTGCTCGAGTCTGTCGGCGCTATGGATGACTTTTCCAAGGTCATCGGCCATCAGTTCGATTTTGAGACCAGCTTCGGGAAGATTAAGAGTTGGGAGTTGGTGAAGTAATGCTCCCCGCCCCACCAGAGAACGCCCAGCCGCCACCATGTAAGTAACTGCCGTGGGGCGGTGAATATAGTTGTCGTCATGCCTTGCAGACGGTTTTCTACAATTTCTGTCTGTAAGGGAGCCGCGCCTGACGATGGCTATATTGACCGCCCCACATATCATGTCAGTCGCAAGGCTGACACTCCAAAGGCGCTACGTCCTTTGGAGTGTCAGTGTCAGTGCCAAGACACAAGACAAAAATGACAGTAAATAGGATGGTAGAACATGGGCGACACAAAAGCTCCACCACGTTTGCGCAGTAGGCAGTGCATGTTTGTACTGTACCCCGAAAGTCAGCAAGTAGCAATTGACTATTGCAAACAAAACCTGCCCTGCGCATGGGCGCTGCATGACAAAGACGTGTACTCGCAAGCGGCGTTCGACGCCTACGTGAAAAAGCACGAGGGCACACTCCCGGATTGGATGCCGGGCGACCTCAAAAAACCGCACGTTCACTTTGTGTGCAGCTTTCCGAATGCCCGGTATTTCTCCGGCATTGCAAAAGAAATCGGCGTTGAGGTCAACGTTATCCGCAAGGTGAACAACCTTTATAAGGCGTATGTCTATCTGTGGCATTTGCTCGACCCCGACAAATACCAGTACAGTAAAGATATTGTCGGCACCCACGAATTTGAAGAACCCAGCGAACACGCCGGTATGTCCCAGATGGAAGATGACCAAGTGCAAATTCTACTGGATATGCCCACGTTCGACACCTTCAACGAACTGTGCCGGTGGGCGTATGAGCAAGGCTGTTGGGCCACCTTCAAAAACAACTACGCCATGTGGCGCGACCAGTTCGTTGAACGCCAGCGCTTGCGGGATATGGCCCAGACGGCCAACGAACGGCTAGAGGTGCAAGCTCGCCTTGCCGAACTTGGAAACTCTCAGCGCGTTACCGATGTTGACGGCTTCGGCATTATGCCCGACGACTTGAAGGGAAACTTCTAATGAGAATCACACAAAAAACTCTGTACGATTACGGCGAACTTCTGCCGGAGATTTACCAGGCATCTAAGGACGAAAACCTTGAATTTCTTCTGCTGCTGATTGCCGCGAAAACAGATATTGAACAAGCATACGCCAGTCAGTGCAACAACTATTCCGTGCTGGTCACCTGCTACGATGAAGGCCAGCCGGAAGAATACGCGATTGTCCCGCATGACTACACGTTGTAACGCTTACCCCAAAACAGCAAGCGATTACATACAAAAATTTTGAGGAAAGGAGACGCAACCATGAACACTGTTATGTTTGCCGCTGGTGCGGAGGCTGGTGCAGAGGTTGCAAAGAGCGCTATGGAAACCGTTATCACCGCTATGGCCGATGTGTTCACCCTGTCCGGCACCGTTGTTACCGAGATCACTAAGCAGCCCATCCTGCTGTTCTGTCTCGCTGCTGGTCTGGTTCCTGTGGGTATCGGCATCTTCGCCCGCCTGAAGAACGCCGCCCGCGGCTGATTCAGACAAGCCCCTGCGGGGCCGGGTTGCTCCGGCCCCGCATTTTTTGTTTCTACTCGAAAGAGGGTTTATATATGAGTGATAACACGTTGCACCGTTACAGATTTCTTTCGGGGTTTTGTTTTGATTTGGTTGAAATTGACCTTTATTGTTATCCGTGGTTACCTTGCCATCCTAAGCGGGTTCGTGTAGCGCTCGTGTCCATTTGCAAGAAAAAAGCCGCCATCACTGGCGGCGGGTTTAATCTTCACGGTGTTGTACTAGATAATTGATGCCGCGTTTTATGTACGGCCAGAAGAACCAAAAGAGGTAGGCTATAATAGTAATTCGGATTGCCCAGTAACAAGCAAGACATATTGTACTGCCAATTCCGAATGGTAGGAACAGCAACGAGCCAAAGCCAACAACTGCAAGTATAGCAATTATTGCTATAGGCTTCCATATATTTTTCATTTTGCTCACCTCTAACATCATTATACAGGAGATTACTAACATGTACAAGCGCATAATAAGTTTTTTTCTTTTGGCAGTGCTGACCGCATCAATGTTTTCTTTTACTGCATTCGCTGCTGACCATCAGCACACTTTTGGTGAAGTCGAAGATAGTGTTGATTTGTCTGGCGCCACAATGCCGAACGGTGAAAGTTTACCTCTTGGCCTATCAATTACTAAATCTCCATGCTCTACTCCGGGTGTTGATTGTGACCAAGTTAGATACTCATGGGATTTCTTTGGCCGTAAGGGAGCTTTTGTAGATAATAAAAATTTGCCAGTTGCTCAGGTTGTTCTTCATTGGTATAAATGGAACGAAGAATTTTACGGTAAAAATGTTGGATTCAATAAACTGGACTCCTCCAACGGCGGTGCCAACATCCCCGCCCCGGGCGGCCGCAATCCCAAAGGCTACGAGGACGAAGGAAAGCCTAATGTAAACTCATCCGGTGCTAGCTGTATTTGGGTAGAGCCGTTTGGGCTTGTTGCTAGTCATAACTATGATGGGTTTCGTTCTTCTGCACCTTCTAATTGTGTTACCGGTTCTTCCCAATCTGGAACGTATTGGGGAGGTGACTCATATGTAAATGCTGTTTGTTCAGCATATTATTTTACCGCCCCTATATCCGGTCTGTATTTTGTTGGTTCTTACGGCTCTCCTTACGATGTTGGAACTTTTTCAGCTTTTTGTTCTAACAAGTGGGAGATGGATTATTTTACCGTTGAGTTCACGGAACCGTATAAATATTCTGTTTCCTTAAAAAAAGGCGAAACTCGCTGGTTTGGCTTACGCTTTAATACTAGTTTTCGTGCTTACGGTAATCCATATAAATTCTCATTAAATAAAATTCCCATCTATATAGAACCACTCGGCGATTCCAGCATAACCACCACAAACAACATCACCATCAACAACAACACATGGAACGGCAACATCTATACCGACAACTCCACTAACCTTACCTACATCTACCCCCAGTATACCACCATCAACGAGAAAAACGAAACTGTAACCAACATTTCCAATACGCCCATCATCTACAACAACGAGACCAAGCAATACTACACCTACGACCAGACCACGAAAAATTACTATTACATAACCTATAACGCACCGTCCCCCAGTCCCACACCGGCCCCGACCGAAAAGCCGGGCGGCAGTATCTCCACGCCGGAGACCGGCAAGCCGGGCGGCGATACCGGTGACACAACGGGTATTCTGGCCGTGCTGGTTGAAATTCGTGACAACATGATTCAAGGCTTCTTGGATATTAAAGCGGCTTTCGTTGCTGGCTTCGCTGAACTTTCCGCAAACTTTACCCTCGCTATTGAAAATTTGAATGTGAACATTCAAAACATTTTCAATAAAAAATTCCCTGACCAGAGTACACCAGAGACGGCGCTACCCAGTCCCACACCTTCGCCCAGTCCTGCACCGCTCGACCCCATTCTTCCCGAAACGCAAAATTTAATCATTCCGAAGATGAACAGCAACACCTTCACCGATGAACACGGTACATGGATTGCTTCTGGTTCCTCGAAGTATAGTGATGTGTTCGATTTCTTCCATGCTTTTGACCGTTCGACTTCCGATTTTTGGGAAACAAATGCAAGTCCCTCTCACCTGCAAATTGAGATTCCCGACCCCGAAAGCTATTACATTGACGGCTACATTATGCGCATATCTAAATTCAATAACCGTTATGCTAAAGGTTGGACACTGCAAGGCTCTGACGATGGCAAAACATGGGACGACTTGGACACGCAAAAAGACCAAAATCTTTCGGATAAGGCAGAACACAAGTATGCTCTCACCTTGCGTAAAGCATACAAATATTACCGCTTGAATATGTCGAACTACGCAAGCTCCATGTGTTCCCTTAGTCACTTCAATCTTCTGGGCTATGATGTGAAAGATGTTGTAACTCCTACACCTGCACCGACTGACCCGCCCTCGCCTAGTCCTGCACCTGACCCCGGCAAGCCCGACAGTGGAGATAAAACCAACAACTTCTGGACTATCATCTTCCCCAATGGCGGCGGCTCCGAGGACGGTAAAAAGGGTGTTTTCTGGGCGCTGGTCTCACTGATTCTTGCACTTATCGCGTTCTTTGCAAATTTGGCCGTGGGTGTCGGCTACCTGTTCCCGTTCCTCCCGGATGGTGTGGTCATGACGATTAACACCTGCCTGATTGTCATCTTCCTGTTCACTATCATCAAATTTATTATGAGGTCAAAGTAATGTGGAAAAAAATTTGTATTACGGTCTGCGCCGTATTCTGCGCCGCGCTCGTCGTCGTGCCCTGCGCCTTTGCAGACGACAGCTCCGCTGATTCTTCCGCAAGCTCGGAAGAATCCTCACTTCTGGGAGATGCCGCAGAATTGCAGGGTTCTGTCTCGGACAATTTCTCGGACGGTGTTGACAGTCTTGCCGATACGCTGAAAAGCACGCCCGGCGAATTGCACTATAACGTGAAAGACCAGTTCCCCAAATTCATTAAACAGTCTATCGAATGGGTTCCTTTGCCGTACTGGTGGGCGTTTGAATTTGCAATCGTTCTCGGTTTCGTCAATGCGCTGTACCGGCGCATGTCGTAGGAGGTGCAAGCATGGAATCATTTCTTGAAGTTATGAATGTCATCCTGAACGGCTTCAACCTGCCGTTCACTGTGTACGGCTTTACGCTTTCGTGGTATGACATTTGGTTGTGGTCTATCGTCGGCGCAATCGCCGCCGCGTTTATCGGGAGGATGCTGTCATGAGCGATAATTTCAATAAATTCTGCGGCGTTCTCATCCTGCTGTTGCTCGGTCTTTCCACGCTCTTCACGCTCCGGGCCAGCGCCGAGGAATACACCCCGCCCGCTGAGGACAGCACCCAGACCGTGACCGATTCCGAGGAAACGCACGAGGTTGTGCAAGTTCAGGGCGTGCAAACCTACGACCCGACTTTGTATGAAAAGCTGGACACCCTGCAAGAATCCATCAATACATTGATTGATATAATGACCCCTGCCGAGACCGGCACGGAAGATGCACAGTCTGGTGAACTGGTGCAGGATTACACGGCCCAGCTGGAGACGATCTCCGGCCAGCTTGTAGACCTGCGGACGGCTGCAGAAATGGCTACTGCCGAGACGGCCCAGCCCGCCGCGTTTGAAAAGCCCTTTGCGGATTATAGTGTATCCGAAGTGCTGCTGTTGGTGCTGGCCGCCGTGGTTGTGGGTGCAATCGTTATTGGCTTGGTTCGTGGCTTTTAAGCAAAAGCGGCAAGCGCGAGACGGGGCGCGGGGGCTATTGCCCCCGCCCCGCGCGCGCGTCGCCGCAAAAGTGAGGTGTAAAAATGGTATCTCTGTTCTATGACCTGCTGGCGTTCTTCGGTATCTCTGCCGACGCGCCGCAAAACCTGTCCGAGTTCTTCCCGTGGTTTCTGGCTATCGTGGTAGCGGTGGCCCTGTTCCTGTTCGTGTTCGGCATTATCAAGGACTTCACCCATACATTTGCCCGCGGGGGTCGCTTCTGATGAACGGATATATGGTGCTCCTTCTGGTCGCCGTGCTCATTACGCTGGGTGTCTCCCGCATTGCACGGCAGATTGTTTTTCATCCTTTCCAGACCGGCTTCAATGCCGTCAAAGACCTGTACTATTATCAGCTTCACCGGGGCTGGCATAACTGCCCTGTGGGCGCGCTGGATATCTACTGCGGTTACTTCGGCTCCGGTAAAACGCTGTCCCTGGTACATAAAGTAGTGGGCCTGTACAACCGCTACAATGATAAAGTCGTGTGGTGCCCGCGGCGTAAAAAGTTTGTGGTGCAAAAAATCAATATCCTGTCCAATGTTGACCTCTGCGTACCGTACACAAAGTTAGAAAGTCTCGCGCAGGTCGTCAAGGCAAGCAAAACCACGCAAGCCATAGACGACGAGGAAGAAACGCTGACAGTAACTATTGTGGCCATGGATGAACTTTCCGTTCAGATGAATTCGCGCAGCTTTAAGGACAACTTCAACGCCTATTTCCTCAATACGCTGCTTTGTTGCCGACACTACCATATTAGTTTTTACGGCTCGGCCCAACGATTCCAGCACGTGGACAAGCTCCTGCGGGATGTCACGCACACGGTCATTCAGTGTAATAAGGTCTGGCGTTTCCAGCTGTGGGCCAGCTATGACGCATGGGAGATGGAGAACGCCACAAACGCCGAGATGATACGCCCGCTCCGCCGTGGCCTGTGGTTCGTGCGAGACCGCGATTATAACGCCTACGATACCTTGGCCGTGGTGGACAACCTGCAAAAGAAGTTCGAGGAAGGCGACATTCTGCCCGAAGCGGAAATTATCAGCAATCAAGCCCCGGCCGGGCCGCTGGGTCTGGAAGTGGCAAGCAAGCCCACGAAAAAGGCCCAGCGCCGGATGTCGGGGCAAATCAAAAGGTAGTGCAGGATCTTGACGCATTGAATTTAATTTGATACGTCAAGATCTGAACATCCCAAATATTGTAGGTGTAAAAATGAAGCAGATTTGCAGACTGGACAAAACGAATAACCGCCCCTATTGCCTGCGCAAGCCGTGTTCGTACCGGCTGGACGGCACCTGCTCCGGGCCGGTGGTGGCCGTGAAGGACTATTACTCCTTCTACACCTGCCCGCAGGATGCCGACCCGGGCGAGCACGTCAACTGCGGCCAGTATTCAGAATGTGCCTATTGTCGAGACCGAAACAACATTCCTCACGATTAGCCAAGTACGCGGCCCACGTATGGACGCGCACACAGAACGGTGCTATACTTAAAAAGCCGTCTGCAACTTTCCGGGTGTTCGGCCCACCCAATTTATAAAAGTGGGCCGGATTGGCGGGCATGGGGCGCCTAGCCCCATATTGGCAGCGCCTGCGCGGCGCTCACTTTCCCACGCCTGCAACTGAAATCGCGCAAAGGCAAGAGCAGGGACTTCCCGGAACCCGGAATTTTCCTCTTATTGGCCCCAGCGCCAGACCGCCAGCCTTGCCCGGCCAGCAACATGAAACGGCGCAAGAGTGCGAGAGCTTTTCCCTGCGTCAGTTTGTCCAACTGCCGCACTCTGACGGGACGTGCAGAGCCTAACCGGTACGAAGTCCCAGGCTCCGCCCTGGGACATTAAAAGATTCCTTAGACGCGCAAGCCCGCGCACGCGGGCACTGTGCATTTTTGAAAAGCCGAACCCCAATTTATAAAGGTTCGGCGTCTGAGCGGCACAAGCGCCGCAGGCACCTTCTTATTTGCAAGCCAGCGTAGGCCGTGTGCAGCTGGCGCGTAGCGTCTGCGGAACGCGGCAGAAGCGGATGAGACAACAAAGTAAAAAATAAAACTGCCGTTGCGGCCCCCAAGGGACGCGGCGGCAGTTTTTGCGCGAGGTGTGACCATGTACGAACAGCAACGCAAAAAAGGCCGACCATTGACCGGCACAGAACGCAGCTTAATAGAACATCTGTACAAGCTCGGTTTCACGCAGACCGCGATTGCAAAAGAGGTCGGCGTCTGGCCGTCCACCATCTGCCGCGAGCTCCGTCGCGGCATGGTGGACCAGTTGAACGGCGACACATGGGAATATTATCGCATCTACTCCCCGCAAAAGGCACAGAGCCGCGCTGACTATATGAAAAGTGCCCACGGCCCTGACCTGAAAATCGGTAATCGTGCGGACTATCTGGCCGCGCTGGAAGCGCACATCTTGACCGGATCCAGTCCGCAGGATGCAATAGCGAAGATCGGTAATGACTACGGCGTGACCATCAGCAAGACCACATGCTACCGATACATACAAATGAAGCTGTTTCCCAGCCTGCGCTATAAGCACCTGCCACAGGGTCACCCAAAGAAAGGCAAGGGCACCGTATCCCATGCAAACGTGTCCCACCCAAAACACCGCAGTATTGAACACCGCGCAAAGAGTATTCGAAACCGTGAAGAAGTCGGACATTGGGAACTGGATAGCGTCATAGGCAAGGCCGAAGGAACCGGCGAGAGTTGCCTTGTAATGACCGACCGCAAAACTAGAGGTGAAATCATCATCAAGGCCCGGAGTAAAACTGCCGCCGATACAGTCCATGCCCTGCAATGGCTTAAATGTCAGATTGGCCGCGATTGGAAGTTAATATTCCATACCATCACGAACGACAACGGCTCCGAGTTTGCCGACCAAGACGGTATAGACGCGCTGGGCGTGACAACATTCTATTGCCATCCGCAAAGCCCCCACGAGCGCGGTACAAATGAGGTCACAAACAAATTGGTGCGCCGCAAACTGCCTAAAGGTAAAAGCATGGCAAAAGTAACGCAGAAACAGGCCACCGAGGTGCAGCATTGGGTGAACCACTATACGCGGCCCATGTTCGGCGGTAAATCTGCCGCCGATATGCTAAAAGAGGAATTAGACAAACTGCCCCTATACAACCGCGAAAAGGTATACCGCTTCTTTGACCTGCTCTAGCAGCGGGCCACAATATGCCCCACCAGCCCGCCGCAATGCGACGGGCTAAAGGTGTTGCAAAAAGTGGAGAATCCCGGTGCAGTTTTGCGCAAGCAAATTCCGCACCGGGATTTTTCACCACAAATGCAACAATTATCTATTGACACCTTTGTGTAAATTGTCTAATTTTGTCAGGAACTCTTGACAGTAGCAAACTGCGTTACAAAGTATGATGACAGTGGACATTGCTGCAAGCACAAAGAACATCCTGTGCAAGGCGGCACATGCCTGACAGAGAAGCGGCGGAATCTGCAGACCGCACGAACCGTAAATATTTCGTGAAATTTAGCAACAACAGATTTACTTGGCGCGAGTTTGTGATACTATAAAGAAAATACGGGGCTGCAGGGGATAAGAAATGAACTCGCAGGCAGGTTGGCATAGCGTACCCCGCAGACAAGCGGTGGAATGGAGTTGTGTTGTGATGAAAATTCGTAAGGCAGAAGAAAAGGACATCCCAAGAATTATGGAGCTGCTGGGTCAGGTGCTGCAGATCCATGCAGAGATACGCCCGGATGTGTTTATCCCCGGCACCACAAAATATACCGACAGCGAACTGAAAGAACTGCTGGAGCAGGAGGATAAGCCTATCTTTGTTGCAGCCGGTGAGGATGATGTGTGTATGGGGTATGCTTTCTGCCAGCTGAAGGAGCAGCCGTTTTCTACCAATATGGTACCGTTTAAGGCACTGTTTATTGATGATCTGTGCGTTGACAAGCAGACGCGCGGACAACATATCGGGGAAAGCCTGTTTGAATATGTGAAGCAGCAGGCAAAGAAGCTTGGCTGCTATGAAGTCACCTTGAATGTCTGGGCAGGGAACACATCAGCCGAAAGATTCTATGAGAAGATGGGTATGAAAACAAAGGAACGGCAGATGGAGTATATTCTGTAAAGATAGAAT
>ENA-ORTB01003293-ORTB01003293.1-human-gut-metagenome-genome-assembly--contig:-NODE-3293-length-12918-cov-3.845759_pt1 | contig 12918 bp, 8 predicted proteins | sample MGYA00241905_ERZ509174 | MGnify/ENA primary metagenome ERZ509174 (study PRJEB26280, sample SAMEA2338851) | human gut metagenome | biome: human gut; feature: human-associated habitat; material: faeces...
TGCACAGTAAGAAAATCAAGCCTAGGATTATGTTGTGAATAGAATTAGACCAAGATCGATGTTCAGCAGTTGATATAACAAATAATTGTGAGATTCAGTGTAATACATGTTATAAATGCTTGAATATAGCATGAAAAGCAGGTAAAATTACTCGTGTGCAGTTCCTGCACAGTCCTCAAATCATATCGTACATATGTTCGTGTTATATGTTAGACAGGAGCGCAAATGGCCAGTAGGGCGAAGGTGCGAGGCGGGGAAAAGCAGCAGCAATCCTTGTCGTTGGGAAGGGAAACCGTAGAAGAATTAGAGAAGGAAGCGGAGCGCCGCGGACTGAACAAGTCGCAACTCGCTGACCTTTTGCTCAATGGCCAGCTAACTCAATCCGCCGACAAGCCCACTATCATCTCCATCATGAGCTATAAGGGCGGCGTCGCGAAAACAACCACGAGCACCTGCCTTGCGGTTTGCCTTTCGGAGCTCGGCTACAAGGTTCTTGTCATCGACATGGACGGCCAGGGCAATGTCAGCCAGAGCCTAGGCGTATACGACCCCCGCTCCGAAGAAGCCTGCATCGCTGACGTCCTGTATCAGGCAACACCAAGCTCTCCGCGTATGTCGCTAAGTGAGGTTATGCGCACCACCGACTACGAAAACGTATTTTGCGTGCCTTCGAACTTTCGATTCGCAGATGCGGACACGCGCCTAAAAGCTGAGATTGCCGGGGGCGTGGACACGCGCCTGCTATACGCTATCGAGGACCTCATTGACGAAACTGCCAGGAGCGGGGAGCGTAAATTCGATTATGCGAAGGCTTATGCAAAAAGATTTATCCGGCTGGCACTTATTATGGGCTGTTGTGGTGCATGTGTAATTTTAATCTGTGCTCCGATTGCAAATACATTTCTTGTATTATCGCCTGAGGCAAAAGAATATCTTTATATGATGTTTGGCGTCATGTCTTATTTTGTCATTGCACAGGCAGTCAATACAACATTGGTAGTAGGTGTATTTCGCTCAGGAGGAGATACGAGATTCGGATTAATTCTGGATGTGTCTACGATGTGGGGATTTTCTATATTACTGGGTGCAGTCGCAGCATTTTTCTTACACGCAAGTGTACCGGTCGTTTATATACTTCTGATGAGTGATGAGCTGGTGAAATTACCGCTTACGCTAAAGAGGTACCGCAGTTACAAATGGCTCAAAGATGTCACGAGGAATAACCTGGAAATTTAAAGCTGTGAAAAAGGGAGTAAAAGCAAAGATTAAAGGTAATTCAAGGTTGATAAATTACCTGGAAAGGTAGTACAATAGATTCAGAGCTCAGAAATACAGAGCAGTTTCAGAATAATGAAAGAGAGGTATAGGATTATGAAAGTAATCGCAACAGAAAAAGCACCGGCAGCAATCGGACCATATTCACAGGCATATGTTAATAACGGAGTTCTTTATACATCCGGACAGCTTGGAATTAATCCTGAGACAGGAAATCTTGGCGGAGATACAATCGAAGAGCAGGCTGAGTGGTCTTGCAAGAATGTAGGAGAGATTTTAAAAGCAGCAGGTACAGATTACGAGCATGTACTTAAAACAACATGTTTCCTGGCTGACATTGCTGATTTCGGAGCATTCAATGAAGTTTATGCAAAATATTTCACATCAAAACCAGCCAGAAGCTGTGTTGCTGTTAAGACACTTCCGAAGAACCTTCTTTGCGAAATTGAAGTGATCGCAGCAGTGGAAGAATAGGATAGAGAGATATCCTGAAAAAGTAGGAGGTTTGGCATTATGGCAGAAGAAAAAAGCAGCGGATGTTCGCCGGAATCATGTTCTTCCTGTGCACATGCGGGTTCATGCAGCAGTGCGAAGAAAGATCTGAAAGCACCGGCAAATCCGTATTCACAGGTAAAAAAAGTAATTGGAGTAGTCAGCGGTAAAGGTGGAGTCGGCAAATCAATGGTGACAGCATCTCTTGCACGTATGATGGTACAGCAGGGATATTCGGTTGGTATTCTGGATGCGGATATCACAGGACCATCTATCCCGAAGATGTATGGAGTGCATGGAAGTGCAGTCGGAAGCGAGGCGGGAATGTTCCCGTGCGTTGCAAAAGACGGCACGAAGATCATGTCGGTCAATCTGCTTCTGGAACACGAATCAGATCCTGTCATCTGGAGAGGACCGGTGATCGCAGGAGTAGTAACCCAGTTCTGGACTGATGTAATGTGGGGAGATCTGGATTTCTTATTTGTTGATATGCCACCGGGAACAGGGGATGTTCCTCTTACGGTATTCCAGTCACTTCCGGTAGACGGCGTTGTGATCGTGACTTCTCCACAGGATCTGGTACAGATGATCGTAGAGAAAGCTTACAATATGGCAAAGAAGATGAACATACCGGTTCTCGGACTGGTGGAAAACTACAGTTATCTGGAATGTCCGGACTGTGGAAAGAAAATATCTGTATTTGGGGAAAGCCACATTGACGAGATTGCAGAAAAACTTGGGGTAGAAGTACTCGGAAAGATGCCGATCGATCCGAAACTTGCCGAAATTGTAGAACAGGAGAAGTTCTATGAGGCAGACAACCAGTATCTTAAAAACATCATTGACAAGTTCAATTAAGAAGAAAGCTCCGGCGAGGTGATGATCGCCGGGGCTTTTTAGCTATAGAGGCACGGAAAATGTGAAAAGCCATATCATGACAGGACGGATACAATTGGCAAGGAACATGTGTTTATGGTATGATAACAGGTAGCAAAAAGCGGAGGCAGAAAGAACATGGACGAGAATCTCCCGGTGATCCGGATTTCGGTGCGAAACCTTGTGGAGTTTATTTTAAGAGAAGGGGATATTGACAATCGAACAGGAGGCGGACAAGATCCGGAGAATATGCAGATGGGAAGTCGGATTCACCGGAAGATCCAGAGACAGATGGGATCGGATTATCAGGCGGAGGTACCTCTTAAGACAGAGATCGTCTGTGAAGGGTTTACTTTGAAAATAGAAGGACGTGCCGATGGACTGATTCATACAAAAGAGCAGGTCATGGTAGATGAGATCAAGGGTGTTCTGCGGGAACTTGACCGGGTGCAGGAGCCGGCAGGCATTCATCTGGCACAGGCAAAATGTTATGCCAGCATGGTAGCAGAACAGGAAGGGGTGGATGAGATCGGGGTACAGATGACCTATTGCCAGATGGAGACGGAAGAGGTGAAAAGGTTTCAGTATTCTTATCAGAGTAACGAACTGAAATTCTGGTTCGATGAAGTGATTCGACAGTATGAAAAATGGGCAAAGTTCCAGATTGAATGGAGAAAGGCAAGAAATGCATCTATTAAAGGGATTGAATTTCCGTTTCCATATCGTAAAGGGCAGAGAGATCTTGCGGTATCTGTTTACCGGACGATTCTTCGGAAGAAAAAGTTGTTCATCCAGGCACCAACCGGAGTGGGGAAGACGATTTCAACGGTATTTCCGGCAGTGAAAGCGGTTGGAGAAGAACTGGGTGAGAAGATTTTTTATCTGACGGCAAAGACAATCACCCGGACGGTGGCGGAGCAGGCATTCGAAACCTTACGGGAACAGAATCTGAAGTTCAAGGTGATCACTTTAACGGCAAAAGAAAAAATCTGTTTCTGTGAGGAGACAAGCTGCAATCCGGATGACTGCCCATATGCCAAAGGGCATTTTGACCGGGTAAATGACGCGGTCTATGAGCTTTTGATGCAGGAAGATGTGATGAGCCGGGAAGTGTTGGAAGCGCAGGCAAGAAAGCATAAGGTCTGTCCATTTGAAATGGCACTGGATGTGTCGACCTGGGTGGATGGTGTGATCTGCGATTATAATTATGTGTTTGACCCGGATGCCCGGCTCAGGCGTTTCTTTGCAGAAGGTGGCGCTGGAGGATATTTGTTTCTGATCGATGAGGCACACAATCTGGTAGAACGTGGACGGCAGATGTACAGTGCAGAGTTATGCAAGGAGGACTTTCTTGCGGTGAAGAAACTGGTAAAGGGAGAAGCACCGCGGTTTGCAAAAAGACTGGAGGCATGCAATAAGATTCTTCTGGCAATGAAAAAAGAGTGTGAAAACTATAAGGTGCTGGACAATATTTCGCATTTTGGAATCCAGCTTATGAATGTACTATCTGAGACAGACCGGTATCTCGAGGAATGTGTGGATAAAGAAGTCCGGGAAACCGTATTGGATTTTTATTTTCAAGTGAGGTCTTTCCTGAATATATATGATGGGTTGGATGAGAACTATGTCGTCTATACGGAGTATCAGGAGAATGGAAGATTTGTTCTGAAGTTGTTTTGTGTTAACCCGGCGGCAAATCTGCAGAAATGTCTGGATAAGGGGAACAGTGCTGTATTCTTTTCGGCAACACTTCTGCCAATCCAGTATTACAAAAGACTTCTGAGTACGGAAAAAGACAACTATGCGGTCTACATTGATTCTTCGTTTGATACAAAGAAGAGACTACTTATGAATGGTGTGGATGTGAGTACCCGTTACACCATGCGTTCCAGGGAAATGTATCAACGATATGCGACATACATTTTCCGGGTAGTGAAAGCAAAAATGGGGAATTATCTGATCTTTTTCCCGTCTTACCGGTTTATGGAAGATGTGTATCAGGAATTTACACAGCTTCTAGCATCAGATGAAGAAGAGATGGAACTGGTTATTCAGCAGAAGCACATGGATGAAGAAGAACGGGAAAATTTCCTGCGTGCATTTGAAATGGGAAGAGAGAAAAGTCTGATCGGTTTTGGAGTTCTTGGCGGGATTTTCTCAGAAGGAATCGATCTGACAAATGAGAAGCTGATCGGGACACTGATCATCGGAACAGGGCTGCCGCAGGTGTGCAATGAGCGGGAAATCCTGAAAAGCTATTTTGACCAGAAGGGACTTTACGGATTTGACTATGCTTACCGGTATCCGGGGATGAACAAGGTTTTGCAGGCGGCAGGAAGGGTGATCCGCACAGAGGATGACCGCGGAGTGATACTTCTTCTGGATGAGCGTTTTCAGAGGGAGAAGGGGAAAGAGATTTTCCCGAAAGAATGGGCGGACTGTGAAAGATGCCGGTTAGACATTGTGGAAGAAAAAATCCGTCTGTTCTGGGAAAAACAGACGGATAATTAAGAAACTTTTTATGCATTAAAGTAATCCAGAAATGCCTGAGTCGCGCGGGAAACCGGAACATGTCCGTTCCATGCGGCAACCAGCTGACGCTTTGGAAGTTGTTCTTCGGTCTGGACGACAAAGAGCTGGTCGGAATTCTTTGGTACACAGTAGTCCGGAATAAAAGCGATGCCAAGTCCGATCCGTGCGAGATCGATCAGAAGATCGTTGCTGCTCAGCTCGATTTCAGGAACCAGATCCAACTGATGCTGCTGGAAGAGAGAATGCAGGAATTCACTGGTTGTACTTTTTCTGTCCAGCATGATGATCGGATAACGCTGCAGTTCTTTGAGGGAAAGCTTTTTCCCCTGCAGTTCCGCAAAGGACTGGTTTGCGATAAAGACATCGTGAAAATCACGGATCTTTCGGAAGGAGGCAAGACTGCCAAGGTAAACGTTCGGATAGTTAGCGACAATGAGATCTACCTGACCGTTCTCCAGAAGTTCCGTACACTTGATCGAAGTGGCATTGGTCACTTTTATATGTGCGTTAGGGAAAGCTTTGTGGAAACGTTCCAGATAAGGAACCAGAAAATACCGGCAGATGGTGTCGCTGGCACCGATGCGGATCTGGCCGCCGGTAGAGGCTGTTTCCATGATCTGGGATTCCCCGCGCTTGATCAGATTGATCGCCGGTTCGATATGACGCAGAAGGATCTCGCCTTCCGGGGTGAGCTGAACTTTTTTTGTGCTTCGGATGAAAAGAACCTGATCCAGTTTCTTTTCCAGTGCTTTAATGGACTGGCTGACAGCGGACTGTGAAATAAAGAGCTGCTTGGAAGCCTCAGAAAAGCTGAGCGTGTCTGCAACATAATAAAATACTTTATATAATTCATAGTTGATATCCATTATTAGTCCTCCTTATAAAACCTATTAGTATTATAAGTGATAAAAAATAAAATTTCAAGAGAAAACCATTTTTGACAAATGAAGACAGGGTTGCTAAACTATAGACAAAAAAGAGAAGGAGAAAAAGGATGGCAAAAAAGAAATGGCTGCATAAAATCCTGGCGATTTTGCCGAGTATTTCACTGATTGTGATTCTGCTGATCAGCAGTTTTGAGATCGGTGCATACGGAGACTGGAATTTTTATGAAAAAGAATATGAAAAATATAAGGTAGCGGATGAACTTTATATGGAGATGCCGGATATCATGAAGGTGACAAAATTCATGATGTCTTATTTGCGGGGCAACGAGAAGAAACTGAGTATTGAGACGGAAGTGGAAGGAAATATACAGGATTTTTTCAATGAGAAGGACCGGCTTCATATGGCAGATGTGCAGGGACTTTTTCTTGGCGGACTTGCAATCCGGAGGGGAGCGATCATCGTACTGCTTTTTTCAATGGCGGCACTTGTGCTTATGAAAGCAGACTGGAAGAGGCTGATCCCGCAGATGTATCAGCGGGTGCTGGCGGTATTTCTGGCACTTACCGCGGTAGCAGGATTTCTGTTTTCAAGAGACTTTAACAAATATTTCGTGATCTTTCATCATATTTTCTTTAACAATAACTTATGGATCCTTGATCCGGCAGAAGACTATATGATCCGGATGCTTCCGGAGGGCTTTTTCTATGATATGGTGATGAGGATCGGAAGTATTTTTGCTGTGTTTTTAATCGTATCTTTTGTCTGTAGTATTGTCCAGAAAAAGATAAATAAGAGATGCGATTCACGGTAATTGTAATAAATAAGATATACTTATAAAAAGATTTAGTTATATTTATTGTACTTATAAAAGATGATGTGGTAAAATAAAAATCGAGGAAACTGCCGTTATGCCGGATCAAGGCATGCGGTTTCAATATTACTACCAAAGCTAATGGAGGAAATTATGGGCGTAAAACGTGTATATGTGGAGAAAAAACCAGAATTTGCAGTACAGGCTAAAGAACTTCGCCATGAGGTGAAGAGCTATCTTGGAATTAAGACGGTGAAGAATGTACGTGTACTGATCCGCTATGATGTGGAAAATCTTTCTGATGCAACATTTGAAAGAGCATGCAACGGTGTGTTTGCAGAACCACCGGTAGATGTGCTTTACAGAGAGGACTTCCCGCGCGAAGAAAGTGACCACATTTTTTCTGTAGAATTTCTTCCTGGACAGTTTGACCAGAGAGCAGATTCTGCTGTTCAGTGCGTACAGTTTATCAAAGAGGATGAGCTGCCGGTTATCAAGACAGCGACCACTTATGTGATCGAAGGTGAGATCAGCGAAGAAGAGATGGAAGCTATCAAGGCGCACTGCATTAACCCGGTGGATTCCAGAGAGACAGGACTTGAAAAACCGGAGACACTGGTTACGAAATTCGAGGAACCTGCAGATGTAAAGATTTTTGACGGATTCAAAGATATGCCGGAAGCGGAACTGAAAGAGTTATACAGTTCTCTTGGACTTGCTATGACATTCAAGGATTTCCAGCACATCCAGAATTATTTCAAAGGAGAGGAACACAGAGATCCATCTATGACAGAGATCCGTGTTCTGGATACTTACTGGTCTGACCACTGCCGTCATACTACATTCTCAACAGAACTTACAGAAGTATCCTTCGGTGATGGCGATTACAGAAAGCCGATGGAAGATACTTATAAAGAATACCTTCAGACACACAGTGAGATCTTTAAAGGACGCGAAGACAAATTTGTATGCCTGATGGATCTTGCACTGATGGCAATGCGGAAGCTGAAAAAAGAAGGCAAACTTCAGGATCAGGAAGAATCCGATGAGATCAATGCCTGCAGTATCGTTGTCCCGGTTGAAGTAGATGGTGTGGAAGAAGAGTGGCTTGTCAACTTCAAGAACGAGACGCACAACCATCCGACCGAGATCGAACCATTTGGTGGTGCAGCTACCTGCCTTGGTGGAGCAATCCGTGACCCGCTGTCAGGACGTACTTATGTATACCAGGCAATGCGTGTAACCGGTGCAGCAGATCCGACCGTATCTGTAAAAGAGACGATGAAAGGAAAACTGCCGCAGAAGAAACTGGTGCGTAGTGCAGCACATGGATACAGCTCATATGGTAATCAGATCGGACTAGCAACCGGACTGGTAAAAGAGATCTATCATCCGGATTATGTGGCAAAGAGAATGGAGATCGGTGCGGTTATGGGTGCTGCTCCGAGACGTGCAGTTATCCGTGAAAATTCGGATCCGGGAGATATCATCATTCTTCTTGGCGGACGTACCGGACGTGATGGCTGTGGTGGAGCAACCGGTTCTTCCAAAGTTCATACCGAAGAATCCATCGAGACATGTGGAGCTGAGGTTCAGAAGGGTAATGCGCCGACCGAACGTAAAATCCAGAGAATGTTCCGCAGAGAAGAAGTCAGCAAGCTGATCAAGAAGTGTAATGACTTCGGAGCAGGCGGAGTATCTGTTGCAATCGGAGAACTTGCAGATGGTCTTCAGATCAATCTGGACAAAGTACCGAAAAAATATGCAGGTCTTGACGGAACAGAGATTGCAATTTCTGAATCCCAGGAGCGTATGGCTGTTGTGGTAGATCCGAAGGATGTAGATGAATTCCTTGGCTATGCAAAAGAAGAGAATCTGGAGGCGGTAAAGGTTGCAGTTGTTACCGAAGATCCGAGACTTGTTCTTTCATGGAGAGGAAAAGAGATTGTAAATATTTCCCGTGCCTTCCTGAACACCAACGGTGCACACCAGGAGACAACGGTTAAAGTTGATATTCCTTCAAGAGAAGATACCATCCTTAAGAAACAGGTTGAGGTTGGCGATGTAAAAGAAAAATGGCTGGATACTCTGAAAGATCTGAATGTATGCTCGCAGAAAGGTCTGGTTGAGATGTTCGACGGATCCATCGGAGCAGGCTCGGTTTTCATGCCTCACGGTGGAAAATACCAGATGACAGAGACGCAGAGTATGGTTGCAAAGCTTCCGGTTATGCATGGTAAATGCGATACCGTTACGATGATGAGTTATGGATTTGATCCGTATCTGTCAAGCTGGAGTCCGTATCACGGAGCTGTCTATGCTGTCACAGAGTCTATGGCTAAGATTGTGGCTTGTGGTGGGGATTACAGCAAGATCCGTTTTACATTCCAGGAATATTTCCGGAGAATGACAGAGGATCCGGAAAGATGGAGTCAGCCATTTGCAGCACTGCTTGGTGCATATAAGGCACAGATTGCTTACGGACTTCCGTCAATCGGAGGAAAGGACAGCATGTCCGGAACATTTGAACATATCGATGTACCGCCGACACTGGTATCCTTTGCAGTTGACATTGCCAAAGAAGGAGATATCATTACTCCGGAACTGAAAAAAGCAGGTAATAAACTTGTATGGATGAAGATTGAAAAAGATGAATATGAGCTTCCGGTATATGAACAGGTAATGGATCAGTACGGTAAGTTCGCTGATGATATCCACAACGGAAAGATCGTATCGGCTTACGCACTTGACCGCCATGGAGTGATCGCAGCTGTCAGCAAGATGGCATTCGGTAACGGAATGGGTGTGAAGATCGAACACAGCATGGATGCAAGAGAACTTTTTGCACCTGCATTCGGTGACATCGTAGCAGAAGTTCCGGCAGACAAGGTTGGGGAACTCTCCATTTCTTACACTGTGATCGGTGAAGTGACAGATGATGCGAAATTCGCATTTGGAGATACAGAAATCACACTGAAAGAAGCAGAAGATGCATGGACAGGAACTCTGGAACAGGTATTCCGTACGGTATCTGACGAAGCTTCTGACGAAAAGGTAGAATCTCCGCTGTATGATACAAAAGACATTGTGATCTGCGGACACAAGATTGCACAGCCGACTGTATTTATTCCGGTATTCCCGGGAACAAACTGTGAGTATGACAGTGCAAAAGCATTTGAAAGAGCAGGTGCAAAGGTCATCACAAAAGTATTCCGTAACATGGATGCAGCAGATATCGTAGATTCTGTGAATACATTTGAAAAAGAAATTGCAAAATCCCAGATCATCATGTTCCCAGGCGGATTCTCAGCTGGTGACGAACCAGATGGTTCAGCAAAATTCTTTGCAACTGCATTCCAGAATGCAAAACTCAAAGAAGCAGTAGAAAAACTTCTGAACGAAAGAGATGGTCTTGTACTTGGTATTTGTAACGGATTCCAGACACTGGTTAAACTTGGTCTGGTTCCTTACGGAGAAGTTGTGGGACAGACACCGGATTCTCCGACACTGACCTACAATACCATCGGACGCCATATTTCCAAGATGGTTTACACGAAAGTTGTTACCAACAAGTCACCATGGCTGCAGGGGGCAGAGCTTGGCGGAGTTTATACCAATCCGGCATCCCACGGAGAGGGACGTTTTGTTGCAAGTGAAGAATGGCTTGACAAGCTCTTTGCAAACGGACAGGTTGCAACACAGTACTGTGACCTTGACGGAAATGTATCTATGGACGAAGAATGGAACGTCAATGGCTCTTATCGCGCAATTGAAGGTATCACAAGTCCGGATGGCCGTGTGCTTGGTAAGATGGCACATTCAGAACGTCGTGCAGATTCCGTGGCAATCAATATTTATGGTGAGCAGGATATGAAGATCTTTGAATCCGGTGTGAAATATTTCAAATAAGACGGGAAATCTGGAATAAAATGCTTCGAATGAGACGAAAATGCAAGATTGTCGACACGAACTTGCAAAAAAGAGAAGAAGTATCAAGAAAAAAAATGAAAATCAGCTGTATTTGAAACAAAAATGTAGTGGAAATTCATAAAAATTGAAAAATATGAAAAAAAATCTTGACACAGGCGCCTGAATGCTTTACTCTGTTAAAGAACAAAGGTGTTCCGGAGGGACAGACATTTGTTTGTCCCTCTTTTTTTAGCAAAGAAGTGTGCAAAGTCACATTTTTGTAAAAGAACATTCAGGAGGTATTGAGTAGTATGTCTTATGTTGATGAAGTAATTGAACTTGTAGTAAAGAAAAACCCAGATGAACCAGAATTTCATCAGGCAGTAAAAGAGGTTCTGGAATCTCTTCGTGCAGTTGTAGAAGCTCATGAAGAAGAATACAGAAGAGACGCTCTTCTTGAAAGACTCGTTGAGCCGGAAAGACAGATCAAATTCCGCGTACCGTGGGTAGATGATAAAGGTCAGGTTCAGGTTAATACAGGATACCGTGTACAGTTTAACAGTGCAATTGGACCATATAAAGGAGGATTGCGTCTTCATCCTTCAGTAAATATCGGAATTATCAAATTCCTTGGATTCGAACAGATCTTCAAAAACTCTCTGACAGGTCTTCCGATCGGTGGAGGTAAAGGTGGATCAGATTTCGATCCGAAAGGAAAATCAGATCGTGAAGTTATGGCATTCTGCCAGAGCTTTATGACAGAGCTTTGCAAATATATCGGAGCAGACACAGATGTACCGGCCGGAGATATCGGAACAGGTGCAAGAGAGATCGGATATATGTACGGACAGTACAAGAGAATCCGTGGATTATCAGAAGGTGTTCTTACAGGTAAAGGACTCAGCTACGGTGGATCCCTTGCACGTACAGAAGCTACAGGATACGGACTTCTGTATTTTACACGCGAAATGCTCAAACTTGCAGGAAAAGACATCGCTGGCAAGACAGTTGCTGTTTCCGGAGCCGGTAACGTTGCAATTTACGCAATTGAAAAAGCACAGCAGATGGGTGCAAAAGTTGTAACATGCAGCGACTCTACAGGATGGGTTTATGATCCGGAAGGAATCGATGTTGCAGCACTGAAAGAAATCAAAGAAGTGAAGAGAGCAAGACTTACAGAATACAAGAATTACCGTCCAAATTCAGAATATCATGAAGGACGCGGTGTATGGTCTGTTAAGGTTGACCTTGCTCTTCCATGTGCTACACAGAACGAACTTCACCTTGAAGATGCAAAACAGTTAGTTGCTAACGGATGCGTAGCTGTATGCGAAGGTGCTAACATGCCTACTACATTAGAAGCAACACAGTATCTGCAGGAGAATGGTGTGATCTTTGCACCTGGTAAAGCTGCAAACGCTGGTGGTGTTGCTACATCTGCACTTGAAATGTCACAGAACAGCGAGAGACTTAGCTGGACATTCGAAGAAGTAGATGCAAAACTGAAGAACATCATGGTAAACATCTGCCACAACATGGACGATGCTGCAAAACGTTACGGAATGGAAGGTAACTATGTTGCCGGCGCTAACATTGCAGGATTTGAAAAAGTTGTAGATGCTATGACAGCTCAGGGAATCGTATAGAATTGGTATTTAATTTATCAGGCGACGGCTACTCGGACCGGAATAAAAGTTAGGAATCCTTTCCTGTTCAGGTTCCGTCGGCGGGTAATACTAAAGGGGCAAAATTCTGCTAAAAGCAGGCATTCAAAATTTGGAACTCGGCATACGCCTCAAACAGTCAAATTTTGAATACCTAACGCAGAATTTTGCCCCTTAAGTATTACCAACACCTTCTCCACATTCACTGGAAAGGATACCCGACTTTTATTCCGTGGGTATCGGATGCCTGAAGAATTAAGTGCCTTATACTGCGTCCTCCAAGGACCGAGAGGTCAACCCAGTTAATAAATTAAATATCAATTGTAGAAATTATTTAAAAAATTTGAAAAAAGGTGTTGACTTTCCACGGAACCAATGCTATACTAACGAAGTCGGTTCGAGAGAGACGACAAAATATATGGGATCATAGCTCAGCTGGGAGAGCATCTGCCTTACAAGCAGAGGGTCATA
>ENA-ORTB01003296-ORTB01003296.1-human-gut-metagenome-genome-assembly--contig:-NODE-3296-length-12882-cov-3.249942_pt1 | contig 12882 bp, 7 predicted proteins | sample MGYA00241905_ERZ509174 | MGnify/ENA primary metagenome ERZ509174 (study PRJEB26280, sample SAMEA2338851) | human gut metagenome | biome: human gut; feature: human-associated habitat; material: faeces...
TAATCAATGCCGTCAGAAATTTATTTTTGTTGCTTAAGTTTTCCAGAATGGACTGTGCCTGCTCTGAAAACTGCAAAACCTGTTCAGAGGCCTTCTCTACTCCAAACAACGTCACATAGGTAACCTTATGATTCTTCTCATCACTGTGAACCGGTTTGCCCAGTTCCTGGCTGGTACTTGTGACATCCAGGATATCGTCCTGGATCTGAAATGCCATTCCTATAGCAGAAGCTGCTTTCTCAATCAGGGCTGTCTGCTCCTCATCTGCTCCGCCAAGAACGGCCCCCGCCATCATGGAAGCCTCGATCAGTGCCGAGGTCTTGTGTTCATAAATATAATCCAGCATTTCTCTGGATATCTCTTTACCGTCATTCTCAACGTCCACACTCTGTCCGCCAAGCATTCCGTGGATTCCTGTCTTTTCTGACATGATTTTCAGTGCGCGGATCACCCTGTCGGCATCAGAAGTCATCTCGAAAGTCTTAAGCATCGTCTCATATGCATAATTGAGCAGACTTACTCCGCTCAGAACACCCATGGCTTCTCCATAGACTTTGTGTGTGGTCAGTCGGCCTCTTCTGTAGTCATCATTGTCAATCGCCGGAAGATCATCATGGATCAGGGAATAGGTATGTATCATCTCGATTGCTGCCATAAACGGCTCTACAACTTTTCCTGTTCCGCCAAATAAACGGTAGGTTTCCTGCATTAATAACGGACGCAGTCTCTTTCCTCCTGCCTGAAAGGAATAGTTCATTGCCGTAAAGATAGTTTTCTGAAACCCTTCTTCTGCCGGTGCATATGTGTATATAATATTCTGTACTTCTTTTGTATGAAGTTCTAATTTATTCTTTTCCACTGTTCTCTCCACTTAATACGATCATTTCTTTTTCAACATCACACAGATCATCCTTACATGCCTGAACAAGCTGTACGCCCTCTGCGTAGGCTGCCAGACTATCCTTTAACGATGTCGCAGGATTCTCTAAGACAGCCGTGATTGCTTCTATTTTCTTCAGGGATTCCTCGATCGAGAAATCCTTCTTTTCCATCTTCTCTGCCATTTCTAATCTTCCTCTTTCACATCCGTTACGCTTGTCTCGATCAGACCATCATGAACACGGATGGTAATGTGGTCATCTTTTTCTATCTCTTTTATCGTCGTTACCGGCGTTCCGATCTTTTCGATATATCCAAATCCATTTATAAGCTTCGCCGATGGTGACAGACCATGCAGACGTTCTGCAAGAAGCATCACCCGATGTTCGTATCTGTCGTATTTGTTCTTCATAGCACGGTTTAAACGATCTGACAGATCATCCAGATAAATCTGCTGCTGTGCAAGCCTCTGCTTCGGATTCAGGATACGAAGATGCCTTTCTGCAGCCTGCAGCTTCTCCTGATATGCTGCAAGTCTCCGTTTCATCAGATAATCCATCTGTCTGCCCTGATTTATGACCTGATGGACTGTAGACATCACATCCGGGATTGCCTGCTCACAGGCGGCTGATGGTGTCGGTGCTCGAAGATCTGCCGCATAATCTGCGATCGTATTATCAATCTCATGACCTGTACCGGAAATGATCGGCGTCGTTGCATGATAGATTGCCCATGCAACGACCTCCTCATTAAACGCCCAGAGGTCTTCGATCGAGCCGCCGCCACGACCGATAATGATCGTATCTACGCCCATGTTATCCAACACTTCGATTCCATGCGCAATATCTTCTGCTGCCCCATCTCCCTGTACCTTTGCCGGATACAGGATAAGCTGGACATATGGATTTCTTCTCTTTGCGATGTTTCTGATATCCTGGATTGCCGCACCTGTCTGTGCTGTCACGATGCCTACCCGCTTCGGATATGCCGGTATCGGCTTCTTGATATCGAATTCAAACAGTCCCTGTTCATACAGCTTCTGTTTCAACTGTTCATACCGCTCATAGAGATTTCCAATCCCATCCAGCTTGATCTCTTTTACATATAACTGATATCTGCCATCCCGTTCGTAGATATTCACACTTCCGTGGCAGACTACCTGCTGCCCGTTTTCCAGTTTGAAATCAAGACCGGAATATGCATAACTTTTAAACATAACAGCCATGATCGAACCGGTCTCATCCTTCAATGAAAAATAGATATGTCCGGAACTGTGATATTTGCAGTTAGAGACTTCTCCCTTCACATAAATATCACCAAGCAGATAATCACTGCTGATCAGATTCTTGATATATCCATTTACCTGTCCGACGGTATAGCTTTTCTTTGCCATATTCTCACCTAATCTGCAAGTTTTGCAAGAAGTGTATTAATGAAGCTCTTTGCTTCTACATCGCAGTATATCTTTGCAAGCTCTACTGCTTCATTGATCGCTACCTTTACAGGAATATCTTCATCAAATTTGATCTCGTATACAGCCAGTCTTAAGATAGCAAGCTCCGCTTTTCCGATTCTGCCAAGCTTCCATCCCTGGGAAATACCACTGATCGTTTCATCGATCTCTGTAATATGGGCTACGACTGCCTCTACTCGATCTATAACATATGCTTTTTCTTCCTCTGTCATGGCTACTGCATCCATCTTGTTATCGTCTTCATCATAAAGGCTGGCATGCTCCAGTTCGAGTTCTGCTTCTTCTCTGATCTCTGAAATGTCATTGAATTCCAGACTGAATAAAATTTTAAATACGGTTTCTCTTATCTCTCGTCTTGTCATATGTTCCTCTCTAGTTTGCGTCTGCCATGCGAACGCCGGCTACACGTATATTTACCTTGGTTACATTAAGACCTGTCATAGTCTCGATCGCCTGCTTTACTTTATCCTGAACCTGTGTTGTCACAGTTGGAATGCTGTATTCATATAATACATCGATCGCAAGATCTACTTTTACTTCGCCCGGCAGTAACTCTACTTTCACGCCCTTTGCCGGATTCTTCTTGCCCAGACGGCTTGCAAGTTCATTTGATAGCGAGCCGGCAAGTCTTGATACGCCGTCTACCTCGGTTGCTGCCAGACCTGCAATGATCGCGATTACCTCGCCTGCGATCTGTACATGGCCGATGGAATTTTCTTCTTCTATATTTTCATACGTGCTTGTATTTTCTTCACTCATTCTGTATACCTCCAGACTTCCTGTATTTGTACATATTGATTCAATATTATACCGCAATTATGAAAAACATTCAACACCCGGAATTGGCGGGGATAATTCAGAATTAGCCATTAGTTTTGTGAGGGATATGCAGGTATGTTGTGTCCGCTGGTGCTTGTATCATATAACAACGCGCTTCTCTTCCTATGAAGTGCACATGTCTTATCCGCACATACTCCTGTGCAAACTCGCCTGCGGCTCAGACATGCACCCGTATGTGCTGACAATGTGCACTTCATAACGGAAGCTTCGCTAATGTTGTTATATGATACAAGCACCAGCCAGACAGATCATACCTGCATATCCATTCACTTTGTACAATAGCTAATTCTGAATTTGTTCATATTCTTTGAATATCTTATGACTTTATACTAATTTATAGTTTCCAGCATAGTATTTGCATTGTTAATGTTGTTTATTTATATTTTCATATAATATAAATAAAATATATACACATTGCCATATTTACAGTTTTGACAATAATTCAATTTTTCACATAAAAAAACGAATACCTACTATAATGTGATATGTACATCAAATCATTATAACAGGTATCCGTCTCATAATTATAATCTTTTGCGATTATTATTCTTTTGTTTTATTTTGCAACTACATGTGCCTTTACGGTTGTGGATCGTGTTTTATCTGTTACTGTTACGTTTAATGTAGCAGTATATTCTACGCCATCTATAGTGGCGGTGCTTGTCCAGATATGGGTTCCGGCTGTAAGATATATTACGTTTCCATATACCGTTTTTCTCTCATTGGATCTCCATTTTGTAAAATTACGAATGTCGATTGCCGGATTGTCCGATCCGATCGTGATCTGATATACCGGAAGTACGATTTTCTGATATGGGGTAGATGCAGTTACCTTGCTGTCGCATACCCAGGTTCCTATATCTTGTGCCTCACTTGCTACAAAGACATCATAGGTTCCGTCCGGAACAAAGATCTGAAACGATCCATCTGATTCCGGGTCATTAAATTCTGACATATCACACAACGTATCTTTTTCTTTTGCATATAAAGATATATAGTACGGTGCAGCCACATCCGCGACCGTTGATGTAATCTTGTGTCCGTCCAGATCATACACACAGCCCTTAAATGCTACACTATCCTTCACAATTATTGTAACTGATAAAATCGTTGTTATTGAAGCATCTTCGGTATCTGTTACTTTGGCTTTCAGTGTATAAGTGCCTGTTTTTTCTGTATCCAGAATGCAGTTAAGTCCAAATGCACTTTTGCTGTAACTTATTTCATTTGAACATTGAAGTATCTCATATTTCACACTTCCGTTTCCGCCATAAACTGAGGCATCCAGATCAACATGGCATGATTTCTTTGTTTCTCCTTTTTCCTGCCGCAGATAATCATATTGCACAATATCTGCTGCCATTAACCGGTTCTCATCGGCTATCTTCCATGTGATCGTATGATGGACCTTATTACCGATCTCGTCTTCTACCTCAATTTTCGTGGTATAAATTCCGCCTTTTGTAAAACTTCCTGAAAACTCCAGACAATCGGTTATACCATTAAACATATCATCGTCTTTTATTATCTTATATGTAATTCCCTGAGGGAGCTCTCCTGTTATCTTAAACGAACACAGCCCGACCAGTCCCGGTTCATAATATTTTTCATCGGAATAGTGATTGATACTATATCCAACACTTTTTATGATCTCGGACTTTGTCGTCTGCTCTCTTATGATTCCCTTATATGCAGCCTCTCCCTTATAATTCATTTTGGCAATCACAACCTGTACCATATCTCCTGTTACAAGCGCATCTAAAGTATCCAGTGTTATCTTGTATGTTATCTTATCGGAGGTCTTAACCGAATCAATATTACATTCTTTCTTATAACTGCCAAAGGAGTACTTTCTTTTATAGATTTTAAAATCCGAACTGCTTAATTCCTTGGCACCTGTTAATTCTACCTGAACCTGCATCATTCCAATCGCCTTCACACTTTTTACAGTTACAGGTGCCGGAGCCGGCTTTACCTTGTTCTTTACTGTAATCTTACAGGTGGCTTTCTTACCGGAACCATCCTTTGCGGTTGCTGTGATCGTAACGGTTCCGGCTTTCTTTGCCTTTACAACACCCTTGCTGGTTACAGTTGCAACCTTCTTATTGGATGACTTCCATACAACTGCCTTATTGCTGGCTTTCTTCGGTGTAACCGTTGCCTTTAAGGTCTGCTTCTTACCAACTGTCATGGTTGATTTTGTCTTATTCAGCTTTACCTTGGTAACCGGTGTACCGACGGTTACTGTGATCGTGCATTTTTTCTTTTTATTTGCCTTTGAGATCACATAAATCTTTGCTGTTCCCTTTTTCTTTGCCGTGATCTTACCCTTTGCATTTACTGTCACGATCTTTTTATTGCTTGTCTTATAAGTAACCTTCTTGGAAGCCTTACCGGATACCGTTACCTTTGTTTTTAAAGTAAATGCTTTTCCTTTTTTCAGTGTCAACTGCTTTGCCGGAAGATTTGTTACAGCAATCGACTTCACCGTTCCTGCAGCAGCATAGCTCTCTCCCTGTGGAATAGTAAGGATAGATAGTACGACTGTTACAGCAAGCACCCATGCAAGGATCCGTTTGGCATAGCTCATATTATGTATTCGATTCATATCCTGTCCTCCTTACTGACGATCATATGCCTTTACTGTCAGACTCTTGCCGTTCACAGTAAATCTGGCATAACTTTTACCATCTTCCGTCTTAATATAATAAGTACCATTTGGAAGATAGAGCGTATCTCCTGATTCATATCTATACGCATTTGCACCATTCACATCTACCCAATATCCAAATGATGTGGCTGTACTCTTTTCCGGATCCGGAACGATCGTTACCGGATAGACCGGAAGTGTCACATCAAAAGTCATCGGCTCATCACCGGAATTCACCGGACATTTCTGATTGTAAAACGTATACTTTGCTGTATGACTTGCATTATAAAAGGTAATATTATAATTTCCCGGAATAATGGTATAAGACATTGTACCATCTTGTATTGAACCACTGGTAGAACTCAATTTCTGTGATGGATCATCCGAATATCCATGAATGGAATAATTTCCTCTTCGGATCGGATCACCATTTGCATCCCGGACAATCGCACTGATATGTGCTCCATCAATAATTGTATATGTAATTGTCGCAACCGTATATAGGGCCGGGTTATTCTTATCTGTTGCCTTAACCTGAATCTGATATTCGCCGGCATCTACATTTTCAAATGATACACTCATATAGCCTGATGTACTGATTGTCGTCTGGAAAAGTTCATAATCCCCACCGGCTAATTCATATGTATACTGCCCACTTCCACCGTATACAGAATATGGCTTATGATAGACGCTATTCTCCCGTGAAAAATACTGACATGTCGTACTACGTGAATACAACTGGTTTTCATCATAAATTATCCAGATAATGGTCGTCTGATATTTATTTCCCAGTTCATCCTCGCAGGTCAACAAGCTCTGAGTCTCACCTGCTTCTGTCGGTGATCCTGTAAACACAATACTTTCATCAATTATATCATTCAATATATAATAATCCATTCCTACAGGCAGCTTATCAATTGAATACGTCCTGTAACCGGTTCCATAAGTAAGATCATCATTGTAGCTTTCCAATGCTCCATTTACTTTGATCGCATAGTATCTGGTTTTCTGAATATTAACTGTCTTATCCCGATATATACACTCCTTATACACACCACTGGTTTTGACTGCTACCTTGATATATGTATTTTTCTGAAACTCATCTTCATCGTTGATATGCAGTATATATGTGATATGATCACTAGTTTCTGCCCGAACTACTTGATACGGTTTCTTATAGGTACCATATGAATACTGCTTCGCAAAGATCTCAAAGTCTGCCTTTGTAAGTACAACCGCCTTGGAAAGAGTGATTTCTATGCTCTCCACTCCAACTACCTTCATACTTTTGATCGCATAGTCCGGAACAGCCGGAACTGGATCAACCGGCTTTGCTGCAGATGCTTTCTTTACTGTTACCTTGCAGGAAGCCTTCTTACCGGAACCATCCTTTGCTGTTGCTGTGATCGTAACTGTTCCGGCTTTCTTTGCCTTTACAACACCTTTGCTGGTTACAGTTGCAACCTTCTTATTGGATGACTTCCATACGACTGCCTTGCTACTGGCTTTCTTCGGTGTAACCGTTGCCTTTAAGGTCTGCTTTTTGCCAATTGTCATCGTGGACTTGGTCTTGTTCAGCTTTACCTTGGTAACCGGTGTACCGACGGTTACTGTGACCGTGCATTTTTTCTTCTTATCTGCCTTTGAGATCACATAGATCTTAGCGGTTCCTTTTTTCTTCGCTGTGATCTTACCTTTTGCATTTACCGTCGCAATCTTTTTATTGCTTGTCTTATATGTAACCTTCTTTGAAGCTTTTCCTGTTACGGTTACCTTTGATTTCAAGGTAAATGTTTTCCCTTTTTTGAGTGTCAGTTGTTTTGCCGGCAGGTTTGTAACTGCCACAGATTTTACTTTTCCAGTCGCCGCACTTACTTCCGCATCCGGAACCGTAAGTATGGACACTGCTACTGCTACTGCAATTACAACTGCCAGAATTCGTTTTAACACTGACGTCTTTGCGTGTTTTTTCATAAACATAGCCTCCCTTTACTACCTTCTTCTCCCGATTTTATTTGCTCGGAATATTATATTACCCGCAGGTTATCATAATTTCAGGTATACCTGCGGGTAGTATTTTTTTATTTTGCCACCACGTGCGCGGTCACTGTTGCAGACCGTGTAGTATCCGTAACTGATATCTTAAGAGTTGCCTGATAAGTCACACCATCTTTCTCCGCGGTACCGGTCAGTGTATAATTACCAACCGCCAGATAGAGGTATCTGCCTTTGCCCTGTACAACTCCATTCTCATCCTGCCACTCTCCCATCTGGCTAAGATCTGCAAAATCCGTATTATCCGACACGATGGTCTGTTGATATACAGGAAGAGTTAACTTAACTTCATTCGTAGCTGCACTTACAAAATAATCACTTGCATAGGCTCCTGTTCCGCCTCTTTCATCCTCAATCGAGATATCATAGACTCCTTCCGGTACATAGCTGTATATTGCCATTCCATCTTCAATCTCCCCGACCTCTCGTGCATAGCTGATCTCACTGTATGAATTATCCTTCCACTGGGATTTAAGTCTGCACAAATAAGTATCTATACCGGTATATTTGATCTTATTCCCATCCAGATCGGTAGCTGTAATCTGGAGCAGGACTCCCGGCTTTATAACAAAGGTTACTGTACAGTATGTGAAAACACTGGCATCCCTGCTGTCAGAGATCTTTATCTTCATGGTATATTCACCAGCCTGATCTGTATCAATCGAACAATACTGTACTCCGGTTGTTGACATCACCAAATCCAGACAATCTGCTTTTGACACAACTTCATATTTGTAACTGCCATTTCCACCAATAGGACTTATCTGTGCTCCATACTTTACTGTATAAGTTCCATTTGGTTTGTTTGGAGCTGGAAAACTCAGACATCCATATTTTGTAATATCCTGTGCTATGACTGTCCTTTCATCATATACTTTCCATACCTTGATATAATGAATCTTATTTCCCAATTCATCTACGACATCAACCTTTGTCTCCCAAATTCCTGTCTCTTTCAAGGTACCATAAAACTGCAGATAACCGGATTGGTCTGCGTCATCTACCACCTTATACGAAAGACCGGTTGGAAGATTGCTTACTGTATATACTGCATAGCCCTGTACATCCGGATCATAAACTCCTGAAGTATCTGGGGAACTGGTCCCTACCACTGTTCCTTTCTTACGTCGTACTTCCGATCTTATTGTTATCTCTGTCGGCTTTGTCCGATATGTCAGTTCTTTTGTACTGTTTAATGTCGGAACAGATACCTGAACAATATCTCCATTATAAAAAATATCCTGTTTGTCCAGATAAAGCTTATATGTAATGTTATCTGTTGTTTCCAGATGATCGATCACACATTTTCTTACAAAGCTTCCGTATCCATATACCTTACTGGATACCGCGAAATCCGATGTCTGTAATACTTTTGCTTTATTTAATGTCACCTGAAGCACTGCTTTATTCACAATACTCACGTTCTGGATCACAACCGGTACTTCCGGAACAACCGGAGTCACCGCCGCTTTCTTCACAGTGATCCTACAGGCTGCTTTCTTACCGGAACCATCCTTTGCTGTCGCTGTGATCGTAACGGTTCCCGCTTTCTTTGCCTTTACGACACCTTTGCTTGTAACGGTTGCAACCTTGGTATTTGAACTTTTCCAAATGATTCCTTTATTGCTTGGTTTCTTTGGTGAAAGGGTTGTCTTTAAGGTCAGTGATTTACCGACATTTAAGTTTGCCTTTGTCTTATTTAACTTCACCTTGGTAACCGGGGTACCGACCGTAACCGTGATCGTACATTTTTTCTTCTTATCTGCTTTGGAAATAACATAGATCTTGGCGGTTCCTTTTTTCTTCGCTGTGATCTTCCCCTTGGTATTTACAGTCACGATCTTTTTATTACTTGTTTTAAATGTGACTTTCTTTGATATCTTACCGGTCGTTGTTACCTTCGTCTTTAATGTAAAAGTTTTGCCCTTTTTCAATGTAAGCTGCTTTGCCGGCAGATTCGTAACCGCTATGGTTTTGATCTTACCACCGGCTGCATAGCTCTCTGTCTGTGGGACAGTAAGAATGGATACTGCAACTGCGATCGCTATCACCCATGCCAGAAATCTTTTCACAGACAAATTATATCGTCTTTCTTTCATCTATACTCTCCTTCTGTAGATTCCCTAATCTATTCTCATACGAACCTTATTCTTTGACATATGCATATGCGGTCGTATTACTTCCGTTCACCGTCACATCCAGATAAAAATTATAAATTTCACCACTTATACTCTTTCGACAGGTTAAATGATGAGTTCCATTTTCCAGATAAACGGTTTTGGTCGATCCATAATAACTTCCATCCGAAACATCCTGCCAATTGCCAAAACCGGTTATATTTTTTACCGCATCCGGTACATCCGGGTCCAGCTCTATAGTAACCTTATATACGGGAAGTGTGACATCAAATGACCAAACCGGATACACATCATCTGTTCCATATGCCGCTTTCTGAGTCTGCAGATTATAAACAGTAGTGCCTACTGTCCCACTATAACTGGATACCGTAACATCATAAGTACCGGCTTCCAGATCCTGCATTAAAATGGCTCCATCCTTACCAACACCATTCCATCTGCCGCTTACCTCATCCGTATACTCCGCATATTCATTTTGGTTCTTCATAGTGAATTGAAAACTGGTCAGTGGATCGCCATTTGCATCTTTTACTTTTCCCTGTAAATAACCACCTTCTATAATTTTTAGTGTAAGAGTTCCTGTGCTTGTCATAGAAGTGTCTGTCTTATCTGTCGCACGGATACGAAGCTTGTAGGTTCCGGTTGACAGTTTTGGGGATGATACCTGTATCCCAGCTCCACCGTTGATAAGTGAAGAAACTGCTAATGCAGCGCTGTCACTGCCTTCTTGTAGAAGCTCATATGTGTAATCACTTGTAGAAGTTCCGTTTCCGCCATATACCGCAAGCTGTGGAAGCGTAGTTCCCCATGCAGTTGTCAGAACCTTTTCCGTATCCTTTACAAGCAGTTCCGTTCCATCATAAACCAGCCAGATGATAGTCATACTGAATTTGTTGCCAAGTTCATCTTCATAGACTAATTTGCTTGTATATTTTCCTTTCTTTGTCACATTACCGTTAAATTTAAGTGTACATGTGGCAGCAGCTGTCTTGATCTGATATCTAACCCCTGCCGGTAGTCCGCTGACAGAGCAATTGGAATAGCCCTTTCCAAGTGTCTGACTCTTATCAACAGAAGCTCCAAGTTTGTATACATATGTTTCTGATTTTTCTATCGTATAAGTTTCATCCCGATAGATACATTCTCTTGACAGATTTAATTTTGGAACTACTACTTTTATATAGGAATTTTTCTGTAACACCGAATCTCCTGTAAGCTTAATCTTATAAGTAAGCGAATCCGTTGTTGTTATCTGTCCGATCGTATACTGTTTCAGATAGTCTGCACTTTCATATTTCTTTGCCCATACCTGAAAGTCCGAAGCCGTGAGTGCGGCCTGCTTTGTTAATGTAACGGTTAACAGATCCGGCTGTGCTATATTCAGGCTCTTAACGATCAGCGGTTCTTCCGGTGTTGGCATCGGTATGATCGAAGCTGCTTTCTTCACTGTAATCTTACAGGCGGCCTTCTTACCGGAGCCGTCCTTTGCTGTTGCCGTAATCGTAACGGTTCCTGCTTTGATTCCTTTTACAACACCTGTTTTACTGTTTACGGTTGCAACCTTTGTGTTGCTGCTTGTGTATTTTACAGTTGCAGATGGTGTTGCAGTTGCTTTTACAGTTGCTGTTTTTCCTTTGTAGATCGTTACGGAAGCCTTTGCAAATTTAATTGTAGAAGCTTTTACTGTTACCTTGCAGGTTGCTGTGGCATTTCCGACCTTTGCTGTGATAACTGCTGTTCCGGCTTTTACGCCTTTAACAACACCCTTGCTGCTTACTGTTGCAACCTTTGTGTTGCCGGACTCAAATGTCACTGTTGCATCGCTGTCATTTGTTGTTGCCTTAAGAGTCGTTGTTTTTCCTGTATATACAGCTGCTGCTGTCTTATCAAGTGTAACTGTTACCTTCTGAAGCTCTTTCTCTGCTCCCTGAAGATGTTCAAGTGCTTCATTTACCTCAGCCTGACTTGCATCTGTTTTTGCAAGAATGTCTTCTGCTTCCTGAAGCTCACCGGCAAAGGACTTCCAGGTTGCAATTGTGTAATCTGCCTCTGCCAGAGCCTTTGCAGCTTCCACTTCTGTTTTAAGACTTGTAAAATCAGTTGGCTCCATTGTAGGATTTACGATATTCTCTGCAGTTGCCTGGAAGCTGTAGGTATAGTCATTATATCCAAGAGCATACACTGTCAGTTTCCAGTATCCTGTTCCGTCTGTTCCTCCCGGAAGCTTGCAGCGTGCAGATTTTGTAAGTCCAAGCTGGATTCCCATTGCTTTATGCATCCAGTTATCTGCGGCAAACTTGGTTCCATAAGAAGCGAGGCATTTTGTATATGTGGAATCATCTCCATAATAATCCCAGCGTACAGCCTGCATATTTGCACCAAGATCACCATAATTTCCATTGAGATCCACACGGAGGAATTCGCCGTAGCTTCCGCTTGCTGCTTTTACACTCGGCTTGATCTCTGTTGCTGTTTTTAACGCCTGATCCTTGATACCGGAAGCTGTTCCGTCTGATTTTCTTGCTGTAAATGTAAAGCCGTCACCATTTTTCTCCGCATATTTCAGACCATTTGTCTGTGCATTTACGTCTGCCACAAGGCCTTTGTAATACTGGAGATTGTTTTCACTGTATCCTCCGGAGAGCACAGCTCCATCCTGTACGACATTATACTTTTTGCAGAAATCTGCAAAATCTGCGGTCTTAACTGCTACCGGAACATATTTCAGACCATATATCTCATAATGATCCATCGTATAGGTTTTTCCATCTTCTGTTGTTATACTGCCTCTGTTCCATTTTACCTTGGAACCGTCTGTAAGATAAAGTGTGCTTCCTTTATCCTCC
>ENA-ORTB01003299-ORTB01003299.1-human-gut-metagenome-genome-assembly--contig:-NODE-3299-length-12852-cov-4.471829_pt1 | contig 12852 bp, 9 predicted proteins | sample MGYA00241905_ERZ509174 | MGnify/ENA primary metagenome ERZ509174 (study PRJEB26280, sample SAMEA2338851) | human gut metagenome | biome: human gut; feature: human-associated habitat; material: faeces...
TATAGGCGGAGATGTCGCCTGCCTGTGTTTCGATGATCGGCAGTGCGGTGATCGAACCGCCGCCGTGTGCATCGTCCAGACGGCAGGAACGTTCCAGCAGACGGGAGTGCAGATAGAATACGTCACCCGGATAAGCTTCACGCCCGGGCGGACGGTGGAGCAGCAGGGACATTGCACGGTATGCCACCGCGTGCTTGGAAAGGTCATCGTATACAATGAGCACGTCCTTGCCCTGACTCATGAAATACTCTGCGATCGCCGTGCCGGCATAGGGTGCGATATACTGTACCGGAGCCGGTTCGCTGGCAGATGCAGACATGACAATGGTATACTCCATTGCATCATTCTTTTTCAGGGTAGAAACGATCTTTGCAACTGTCGAGGACTTCTGTCCGATTGCGACATAAATACAAATGACATTCTGTCCTTTTTGGTTAATGATCGTATCCACAGCAATCGATGTCTTACCGGTCTGACGGTCGCCGATGATCAATTCACGCTGACCGCGTCCGATGGGGAACATCGAGTCAATGGAAAGGATACCGGTCTGTAACGGTACATTGACCGATTTCCGGTACGCCACGCCGGGTGCTTCGTGTTCGATCGGGAAATAATCCTCTGCTGTCAGGGGATCGCCGCCGTCGATCGGGTTTCCCAGTGCACCGACAACTCTGCCGATCATTTTCTGCGTTACGCCGATACCGGCACGCTTTCCGGTACGGACAACAGAAGTACCCTCTGTAATGCCATAGTCACTGCCCAACAGAACGACACCGATGGTCTTGGTTTCCAAGTTCTGTACGATGCCTCGTACACCGGTTTCAAATTCTACCAGTTCGCCGTACATGGCATGCTGCATGCCGAATACCGTTGCGATACCGTCGCCCACACGAACGACTGTACCGGTTTCCTGCACGCCGGACTTCCGGTCGAAGTCCTCTATCTCGCTTTTTAAAACGGATATAATCTCACTTGCATTCATGGTACTCATGTCTTACCCTCACCTCCGTATCAGGCTCTTTCGCATATTGCGGACGGCAGAACGCACGCTGCGGTCATACTCGTCATCGCCGATATGCAGGATAAAGCCTCCCAGCAGTTCCGGATTCTGGTGCAGTTCCAACTGTACCTCCGGTTCGCCGGTTTTTGCACAGATCATTTTTTTCATCGCTGTCAGCTGTGCGTCTGTCAGCGGCGTTACATATTCCAGCACGGCATGAGCACAATGTCTTTGCCGGCGTTCCAATGCTTGATATTCTGAAAAAATCTCCAGTATGCTGTCGATCTGACCGTTTTGGCAGACAACCTTCAGGAAGGTCCGCAGGGATTCCGGAAAGATCCGGTCGATCACTGCAAACTTTTCCGCCTCCGAAATCGTCGGGTTGCTTAGGGAATCCGTCAACAGGGGGCAGTTCTGAAAGGTTTGCTGTGCATCTGCCACGGCATCTGACGCATTTGGCAGCGTCAGCAGCACGGTTGCATAAGATGTCACTGCACCATTCATTCTCCTGCTCCTTCCTCAGACAAGAACGCATTCACCAGCTCGCGGTTGGTCTGGTCGTCCACTTTCTGTTCCATCAGCTTGGAAGCAGCAGCCAGTGCCAGATCGGCGATCTCGCCCTGTACGCCGTCCAGTGTCTGCCGGCGTTCCCGTTCGATTTCCTTCTGTGCTTCTTTGAGTCTGCGCGCTGTGTCTCTGCCTGCTGTTGAGCCTTGGCAGTGATCTCGCTGCCCTGTGCGTGTGCATTCTGCTCTGCGGTCGCAATGATCTGTTTTGCTTCCTGCTTGGCACCACTCAGGGTTTCCTCATATGCATTCTTCAGCTTTTCCGCATCAGCGGCATGCTGCTTGGCTTCGTCCATATCCGCCTGCACCATCTGTGCCCGCTTTTCCAGCATGGCATTTACTCTGCCGAAAAGGAATTTTTTCAGAAAGAAAAACAGCACGAGGATATTGATGACGGAAAACAAAATGGTCCAAAAATCAAAATCTAACATATCCACTCTCACAGCTTTTTCCAAGAAAAGCCGTGCTCCTTTCTCTCAGATTCAGAAGGTGGTCCTTTTACTTCATAATGACCATCAGCAGTGCAACAACGAAACCATAGATGGCGGTTGCTTCTGCCAGTGCACAGCCCAGCAGCAGTGCCTTGTTGATCGCTCCGGCAGCCTCCGGCTGTCTGGCAATGGCTTCTGTTGCCTTGGACGTTGCGATACCGATGCCAAGTCCTGCACCGATACCTGTCAATACTGCGATACCTGCTCCTACCATAGGGAACGCTCCTTTCTGTAGCTGCCGAGTGGGATTGCAGCAAGCTATGCCTGCTGTAACTTCGGCACACTCTCCTCCTCGACTTCCATGCCTTCTGCCATGAACAGCGATGTCAGGAATACAAAGACATACGCCTGAATCAGTCCGTCGAACACATCGAAGTACATGCTGAACACCATCGGGATAATCAGACCACAGACATGTTCAATCAGCTGCATGACAACGAAAGCACCCAGTACGTTACCGAACAGTCGCATACACAGCGACAGCGGACGAATGGCGATCTCCATCACATTCAGCGGTGTCAGCAGAGCCATCGGCTTTGTGAAGGACTTCAAAAAGCCCTTGATGCCGCCCTGAGCCCGAAATGTTGACGCTTCAATGAGGATAATGCTCATCAGTGCCAGTGCCACGGTGACGTTGATGTCCTTTGTGGGAGGCTTCATGCCGAACCCGAACATGCCGATCATATTGGCGATTCCCAGATAGATCAGCACGGTACTCAGATAGGGCACATAGCGTCTGCCGGCTTTGCCCATGTTGCCCTCAAAGAAGTTTGTGAGCCATGTGACCGCCATTTCCAGAAACGCCTGCCGCTTTCCCGGTACGATCTTGAGATTCCGTGTCAGTATCAGTACCAGCACCATAATGATCGCCATAAGGAACCATGTCATGACGACCGATTCACTGATGTGGATCGGTCCCACCAGCGGTACATCAAACGGACTCTCCCAGAGGATCCGGGTTTGCAGCTGTTCCTGCAGTTCTTCACCCATTGTATCCACCACCTTTTCTGCATCGTTTTTCCGGAGAGAGAAACAGTGGTTTTCCGCGGAATTCCGCAGGATTTCCTACTCTTTCCAATTCTCCTGAAAAACGAAAATCAACAGCGTGTTTATTGCTGTTTCCTTTATTATAGGACGATTTTCGAAAAAAGTCAATCGACTTTCATGACGATTTCTACTAGTTTCTTTTCTTGTTTTGTTGCACATTTCACAAAGGCACAACACTTTCCGGAATAATGATAAGTATCTTCCGGATTTGGGGGCTGTTTTTTAAGTAAAATCCCGCTTTTTTGTTAGATATTGCGTTGGTTTTCCTCTTCTCCGGCATTTTTCACAAATTTCACATTGTGAAAAATGCCATTCTTAAACATACTCGTGTAAAACGTCCGTGCAGACTGTATTTTCACAAAAGAAAAAGCACTGTGCCCGCAGTATGCAGGACACAGTGCTCTTTTTATGATGAGAAAATCATCGGATAAACTTTTAACAGCCTTTCACCGATCAGATTTCTGCCTGATACGGCAGGGTGTTGATCTGCTGGATCACGAACATAAACAGTACCAGACCGTCAGCGGAATCGATCTCGCCGTTGCCGTTGACATCGCCGTTCAGACGCTGGGACTGGTTTGCTTCAACTACACCAGCTGCCATCTTGTTCAGCAGAACAGCATCTGTGATGTCGATTCTGCCGTCCATGTTCACATCGCCGAACAGCGTTTTCGGCATCGGGCCCTCATACTGGGTGGTCGTGGTTGTGGTGGTAGTAGTGGTGGTTGTCGTTGTAGTAGTGGTAGTTGTGGTGGTAGTAGTTTCTTCGGTGGTGGTTGTCGTTGTAGTGGTTTCTGTGGTAGTCAGAATCGTCACGGTTGTAGTCGTGGTTTCTGCTGTGGTGGTCGTCGGTTCCGGAGTGGTTGTGGTTGCTTCGGTAGTGGTGGTTGCTTCTGTTGTAGTTGTGGTTGCTTCGGTGGTGGTAGTAGTTGTTTCCGCAGTCGTTGTTGTGGTCGGCTCCGGTGTTGTGGTAGTGGTTGTAGTGGTAGTCGGTTCAGTAGTTGCTTCAGTGGTGGTTGTTTCGATCGCTGTGGTAGTGGTTGTGGTGGTAGTCGGTTCAGTAGTTGCTTCGGTAGTTGTGGTGGTTGTAGTGGTAGTAATTTTTTCGGTTGTGGTGGTAGTCTGTTCTGTGGTAGTCACTGCCGGACCTTCGTGACCAGTGCCGGAAATGGTGAATACTACGCGAATATCCTTTGTAATGGTGGTCTTGCTTGCAAGATCCTTGATCTTGGTGGACCAGTCATCGTGGAGGTACAGACGGGTAACGCCCGGACCCTCACCTTCATAATAGTGGGTGTTGATTGCCTTTTCACTAACGGTGTAATCTTCGATCTTTACGCCGTCAACCCAGACTTCGTCCAGAGAAACCTTCAGACCCTTGAAGGTATCGGTGGTGAAGTTTTCGGTTTCGCCGTCCGGTGTGATCAAAACTGCCAGGAACTGAACCGTATCGGTACCGCCGCCGGTAACGTCCCAGTCTACGCTGTATGTGCCGTCGCCGGTGATCGGTGTCACTGCGGCACCTTCATCGTCGCCCTCTGCCCAGTTGTTTGCTGCACCGATCATACCAATGAAGTATGCCTTACCGATCGGGTCGCCCTGCGGCTGTGCAGTTGTGGTGGCTTCTGTAGTAGTGGTCTTCGGTGCTTCGGTAGTAGTCTGTGTTGTTGCTGTTGTCTGATCCGGATCGCCGTCTACATAGAAGAAGTTGTCAAAGATCAGAGTGACATCAACATAAGACCATTCTACCTTGCCGCCCTTCGGGTCGGTCCAGTCATACCAGTGACCGATCTTCAGGTAGTCCATATCCAGCGGACCTTCGAATTCGTTTCCGTCCTCGTCAGTTGCCTTGGTGGTTGCCGGAATGTCTACTGTCGTTACACTTTCTCCGACTGTGAACGAATACGGCTGGTATGCCCAGTGCGAAGAACCGTCATTGCTGTCTACAATGTTATACTGTACTGCACCGCCGGTACCATAAGAAGCCTTGTTGCCCTTAATTGTATAGTTGATGACAACAGAAGTCAAGTTTACGCCGTAATCCTTGTAGGGCTTCAGGTCGATCAGCAGATCGCTGCCGTCTGCAATGTCGCTTGCCTGGAATGTCAGACGGTCGGTCTTCTGCTTGCCGGGGTCTACATTTCCGCCGGAAGCAATGTTGGAGAAGATGTTCTTCAGGTCTTCGTCAAACCATTTCATATTCTTACGGCTGAACAGGCAGATCGTACCGGAGTCAGAGTCGTCCCACGCAACGGGGCAGATACCGTCCATTTTGTATGCTGTAGAAGCAATTGCCTGATAGAATGCCTTGATGGATTCTTCGTCCTTGTTATACGGTGTGGTATTTACGCCGTACTTGTCGGCATTGCATGCACCGTATTCACCGATCACAACGCCATAGCCATTGTCAGTGAACTTGGTCTTGAGGTCGTTGAAATCCTTTTCCACCTTGCTCAGGTCTGCGGCAGTGCCCCATGTTTCCCGATGTCCCCAAGAGGAAGTGGTGTCTGCAACGCAGAACGTCGGCGGTTCATAATAGTGCACGGAAACCGCCAGCATATTGGAGTCGTCCTTCGGCATGGAGAAGCTGCTGGACAGTGCCTTTGCGGTGTTGTTGCTGTCTGCGGTGCAGATCAGCAGACGGTCTTTGTTGTTGCCGCCGGTTGCACGGACGGTGTCTACAAACGCCTGATTATAGGTCATGGCATCGCTGGTGGAGAAGCTGACTTCGTTCATACCCTCGAATACCAGATGTTCGTCATAGCCTTCAAAGTAGGTCGCGATCTGCTTCCACAGCTTTTCAAATGTTGCGATCTTGGAGGTATCCTTTTCCCAGTCCTCATCGTGGTGAGTGTTGATGATCGCATACATACCGTTATCCACGCAGTAGTCTACGACTTCCTTGACTCTTGCCAGATACTGATCTGCAACCGTACCATCAAACGAATCCATCTTTGCGGTGCCGGAAGCACCGGTCATATCCCACCAGGTGACAGGGATCCGGACGGTGTTGAAGCCAGCCTTCTTGACTTCCTTGATCATGTTTTCGGTCGCAACCACGTTGCCCCAGGCAGTTTCAATATCTGCCGGAGAGGGGTTGCTGGTCCATGTGTTGGTCGAATCCAGAGCGTTGCCCAGATTCCAGCCCAGACCCATGTCCTCCACCATCTGTACCGCGGTCTTGTCTGCCGCAGATGCAACAGAGGTTCCCACAGACAGTGCAGTGGTCATGGACAGCCCGATTGCCGCAGCCGTCATGGTGCTGAGCAGTTTCTTCATAAACTTCATGTGATCGAACTCCTTATCTTTTTTGTGTAACCTGCACAGAACAGTCCTCTGCCGTCTGAAGCAGTGCTCACCTTATCCACTTTATTCTACCACCTTTTGTGCAAGCTGTCAAGAGATTTTCCACGTTCACCCCCTCTCTTTTCCAAGAAACCGGCAAGATGCACAAATCTCATTTTAGGGAATTGTATAGAATGTTGATACAAAAGCACCCCGAAAACCGGTGCATTTGGCTTTCGGGGTGCTTATCAGATTGATTTTCTATGGCAATACCGCACAAAGATTGTGCGACAGATGCGTCGTCAAATTTTTCGTCAGATGAAACAAAAAGCGGAGTGAATACTTGATGTATTCACGAGCATTTTTGTGAAATATGACGGGAAATTTGCAAGCAGATGGCGTGCAAAGTCGCCAGACGCTCTTTGTGCGGTATTGCCCTATGTGGTTGTGACACAAATCGTGCAAAGCCGTCAGGCGGCTTGATGCAGTGCTGCCATTAGTCGTGTGCGTTGCCCAGGAATGCCGCACCGATAATGCCGGCATCGTTGCCCAGCTTCGCGATCACGATCTCGGTATTCTTTGCGGAGTTGCGGGTGTAGACTTCCTTCTTGACGATCTCCTTCATGGGAACCAGCAGCGGATCGCCCTCGTTGCACACGCCGCCGCCAATGCACAGAATGTCCGGCTGGAAAATGTTAATGGTATTGGTGATACCAGCTGCCAGATACTTGATGTAATCGTCAACCACCTGCTTTGCGGTAGCATCGCCGGCACGCATGTAGTTGAACGCAGTCCGTGCGGAAATACGTTCCTCGTCCTTCATGGCACTTTCCGGATTGGCTGCCAGTGCCTCCTTGGTCATGCGAACCAGACCGGTTGCAGAGGAGTATACCTCGAAGCAGCCCTTTCTGCCGCAGGTGCACTGCGGACCGTCTACGGAAATGACAGTGTGACCCACTTCTGCACCGCCGAAGTTGGAGCCGCTGTAGATCTTGCCGTCAATGACGATGCCGGCACCTACGCCGGTACCCAGTGTGATGCAGACTGCATTCTTGGCACCCTTTGCAGCACCGGCAACATATTCGCCGTATGCAGCAGCGTTGGCATCGTTTTCAATAAAGGTGGGCTTGCCCAGTGCAGTTTCCAGATACTTCACCATGGGAGTGTTGTTGAAGCCCAGATTGTTGGAATATTCGATCACGCCGGTGGCACTGTTGGCAACGCCCGGCGTGCCTACGCCAATCCACTCGATGTCCGCCATAGTCAGGCCAGCCTTTTCCGCAGCTTCCTGCGAAACCTTTGCCATATCCGCAGCGATTTCTTCTTCCGGACGGGGCAGGTTGGTCTTGACGCTTGCCTTTGCCAGAATCTCATAGCTTTCGTTGACTACGCCGGCAACAATATTTGTGCCGCCCAGATCAATACCAATGTAATACTTCATATATGTTTCCTCCTCAATATGCAAATCCATCATGTGGAATTGTCAACTCAATTTTTCGTCCACGCGGGTAACCACGTACTGTACGCTTTCGCCGGTCACGGTATAGGCTCCCAGTCCGGCAGGCAGCAGCACACTGCTGCCCTTTTTCACCGGATAGCTGCCGGATTCTGTTTGCAGAGTGGCTTCTCCCGACAGGAACAGCAGGTGGTGGAACGATTCTGTCCCTACGGTAAATGCAACCGTGCCGTGCACAGTCACCACGTCCGAAGCGAAATACTTGCACGCTTCCAGCTTCCGCACCGTGCCGCCGGCAACCGCCTCCGCAGGATACTGCACCGTAGGAGCAATGGGACGGAGATTGGTCACGTCCAGAGCCTTTGCAATGTGCAGCGGACGCAGCTTGCCGTCTGCTCCCCGTCTGCCGTAGTCGTAGACACGGTAGGTGGTGTTGGAGTTCTGCTGGATCTCCGCCAGCAGGATCCCCGCACCAATGGCGTGCAGCGTACCGGAGGGGATAAAGTACAGTTCCCCCGGCTTGACCTCCACCCGATTGAGAATTTCTGTCAAGGTCTGGTCGTGGATCCGCTGTTCGAATTCCGCCTTGGTCACTTCCTGTTTCAGTCCGTAGTACAGGGCAGCGTGGGGTGCCGCATCTACGATGTACCACATTTCCGTCTTGCCGGCTTCTCCCTCCACCCGCATGGCGTAGTCGTCATCGGGGTGCACCTGAATGGACAGGTCCTGTTTGGCATCGATCAGCTTGATCAGCACCGGCACAGTGGTGCAGTCCGCACAGTTGGTGCCGAGGAATGCGGTGCCGTTCTTGTCCAGATATTCCCGCAGGTTCAGCCCTGCATCACTGCCGGAAGTGAGTATGCTGCTGCCGTCCTTGTGGCAGGCGAGTTCCCAGCTTTCAGCGATCTTGTCAGCATCGCTTTCCTTGCCGAATTCCTCCCGCAGGCGATTGCCGCCCCAGAGGTAGTCCTTGCAGATTCCCTGCAAAAAAATTGGTTCTGTCATAATAGTTCCTTTCTAAAATGCCTGTAAGCCGAACTGCTGCCGGAACTCGTCCATGCTTCCGGCGTAGACGTTCAGGTCAATGTGAGTCTGATAACCGTCATAGCCCTCCAGTTCGCCGGAATCGGTATACTGCCAGAATGTCCAGTCGAAATAGGGCTTATAATAGTAATTGCTGATCCAGATCGGATAGTCCTCTGCAAACGATTTCACATATGCCCGATAGGTGTTGGGGGCGGCGTAGAGAATGGGCTTTACCCCGTAATGGGCTTCCAGCAGGTCCAGCATTTCCTGTAAGTTCTGCCTTGCGGTGCCGGTGTCCGGCATGCTGCCGCCCAGCGACTCGTACAATTCCACATCGATCACCGGCGGCAGGGTGTTTTCCGTCACCGGCACTGTGCGGATAAAGTTTTCCGCCTGCTCCTTTCCCGTGTTCTCAAACCGGAAAAAGTGATATGCTCCCACGTAGATCTTCGCCGCCTGTGCTGTCTGCCAGTTCTGTGCAAACTGGCTGTCGTTGTGGTCAACGCCCTCGGTCGCCTTGATAAAGCAGAAGTCCACGTCCTGCGATGCCAGCACGTCCCAGTCGATATTGCCCTGATAGTAGGACAGATCAACTCCACGCACCGGATAATCCTGTTTGCTGGGAACATCTGCCGCCTGTCTGCCGGTGCTGGTCAGATAGATGTGCAGCAGCCTTGTGCCGCCGATGCCGGCAAACACCAGCCCCGCCAGTAACAGCAAGGTCATGAGCCAGCGAAAAATGTATTTTCCATAATGTCTTTTTTTCACGAAGCAATATCACCCATTACGATTCCCCGTCCGTCTGTGCAGAAGTACACTCTGCCGTAGACATTGCTGTCACCGGTGATGTACTTGGGGTTCAGGTTTCCGAACTTATGCTGCTCGTCGTTGATTCTTATCCAGCTTTTGCCCTTGTCCTCCGAGCGATAGATGCCGTAGCCGTTTTCGCCGTCGTCACCCTCGGCATAGATCACCGGATAGCTGTCCTCTTCTTTGCCCTTGCCGAAGCCGATGCTGTCCACGGTGGGCAGTGTCTTTACGGTCTGGAAGCTTTCGCCGCCGTCCTCCGTGTACATAATCATGGTGCTGCTGGAGATCCAGACGTTGCCCTCCTGCCCGAACACCGCCACCGGTTCGGCAGAATCTGCCACCATCTGTCCCGTGGATTCGAAAGTCACGCCGCCGTCCTTGGACACATAGAACAGCCCGTCACAGGTGGCATAGAACACCTTCGGGTTCACCCGATCGGCGGCAATTTTGGCGTTAAAGCCCAGTCCTTCCACATAGTACCACGTCTTTCCGAGGTCAGTGGTCACATAGGGCTTTCCGGAAATGCTGTTGGGCACCCAGATCGTGGAGCTGCCGTCCGCGGACATCGCCACCTGTCCGCCGGTGGCGGGGTCGGGCTTGTGCTTTACGGTTTCCCATGTGGCACCGCCGTCCTGCGTGAAATTGATCGTGGTGGTCTTTTCCTCGCTGAGGTATACCGCCGTGTTGGGGTTCTGGAATGCCACATCTAAATCTGTGGGCTTGCCGTTTTTCATGAAGTGGGCATCATCGGGGCACTGTGTCACGTCCTTGTGGGCAAAGCCGGTCAGATCGCCCATAATGGAATACAGCTGGGGCGAATCGTCCTTGCTGGGCGGTGCCAGCATTTTGAACACTGCCGTTTCTTCCAGCCCGTAGGCATCAAAGGCAATGGTCACCGGCTCTGTGCCGATCTTTGTCATGTTCTGGGTGGAATAGATCGTTGCACCGGTGCCGTACATCACTTCGTCAGAATTGAACGGGTTGATGTTGACATCTGCCACCCACCAGCCGGTTTTCGCCTGATTTTCACCTCTGCCCCAGTCCAGCCATTCCGCCTGTGCGGTGTCCATCTGGTAGTGGTTTCCCTTGGTGTTCAGGTTGAACAGTCCGCTCCAGCTGTCGCCGCCGTCGGTGGTATAGTACAGATTGTCGCCGTTGTCCGACCACCAGCCCAACGTGGAAACCACCACCGTATCCGGATTCCGGACATCTACGGAAATGCCGCCGAAGCCGCCCTGTCTGCCGTCGTTCAGATCAGGTGTAATATCCGTGAAGCTGTCCGACTGGGTATCGTACACATAGACTGCCCCAGCCGTGGGGGACAGATTCGGACCGCAATTGTCAGAGTACGCCAGATACAGCTTTCCGCTGTTGGAGAATGCAGCATGCAGCGGGTACATGCCTGCCGCATTGGCAGCCAGTGCTGTCCAGCTGTCGCCGCCGTCTGTGCTTTTATAAATGCAGGTGCCGTCTGTCATTGCCACGCCGACGTACATGTCGCCGGAAGTCGGATCAAAAGTCACCCACAGAATGCCGATACTGTTGCTCTCCTGTTTATAGTCGCCCTTTTCCGGAAAAGAGGTGACTTCTTCCCAGTTCTTGCCGTAGTCGGTAGTTTTCCACAGACCACTGTCACGGCTGCCGAACCAGACTTCCTTGTTGTTATTGGGGTTGACGCGCATGCGTTCGCCGCAGCCCCGTCCGGACTGGTTGCCGCCGCAGCTGAACGGAGCATCAAAGCGTGTCCACGTTTCGCCGTAATCGTCCGAGGCAAACAGTGCCGCATCATCGCTCATATACGTGCCGCCGGCAAAATAAACGCGGTTCGGCTCCACCGGATCGGTCGCCATACTCTCGATCCCGATATAGCCCCATTCGTCCGCCCCCAGAAAGTCCGTCAGCGGTTCCCAGTCAGTATCCTTTTTCCGGCGGTACAGTCCGCCGATGTCTGTGCGGGCATAGACCAGCCCTTCTTCCTTGGGGTTATACTCCATGCCGGTGACATATCCGCCGCCGCCAATGGCAACATTGCTCCATGTGTAGTCTGCCTTGGCAGTTTTGGAGCCGTCTGCGGCACAGCCGGTGCCGATGCCGCAGAGGATAACTCCGCTCAGCAAAACGGCTGTGAACCGTCCTTGTTTGTTCATGTATGTGTCCTCCGTATTCCGTGCAGGGGATACTGCAAAAATTTCCTACTTCTTATGATACCCGAAAACGGCAGATTAGTCAATAGGACGAGGAAAATTTTCACGCAAATCCATTTTCATGATAGCCTCCCCTGAAAGGGGAGGGGGACCACCGTTAGGCGGTGGAGAGGTTTTTTCGTAAAATCTTTTCATGACGTTTTCGGCATAAGTGGAAACCCCTCAGTCAGTGCTACGCACTGCCAGCTCAGCACAAGGCACGCCCTACGGGTGCCCTAAAGGGGAGCCTAAATGTAGGAGAAATAGCCTTCCCTTTAGGGGAGGGGGACCGCCGTCAGGCGGTGGAGGGGTAACCCCGTGAAATCTCTTGCTTGATGTAAAGATTTACGAACTAACCCCTCAGTCACCTGCGGTGCCAGCTCCCCTAAAGGGGAGCCTATTACAAATAAGCCTCCCCTGAAAGGGGAGGGGAACCGCCGTCAGGCGGTGGAGGGATTCCGCGGACACAGCACAACTCGTCCTATAATCCCACTGATTCAGACAACTTCATATCTCCATAAACGCACAGACCGGCTCTCCAGTCTGTGCGTTCTGATTGTTGAGCCAAACATTTTCAAATTATTCCTTGACACACATTCTGCAATATGGTACACTAAATTTAACCGAAAAGGCAATTCAGCGAAAGGAATGAACAACACGATGTTTCGAAGTTATGACCTCAGCGGCGTGTGGGACTTTTCCATGGCACAGATGGCAAAGGGCACTTTCCCCACGGCGTTTTCCGATACCATTTCACTCCCCAATACTACCTCTCTCGCCAAAAAAGGCACCCCAAATCCCAGACGGGAAACCGGTTTTCTCACCGATGCCTACGCTTTTGAAGGGCAGGCGTGGTTCCGCAAAAAAATCTATATCGATCCGGAACTGATCGACCCTGACATCGGCTGCTGCCCCATGAAGCTGACGCTGGAACGCACCCGCATGACGACCCTCTGGATCGACGGCAGGCGGGTGGGCAGCTGTGACA
>ENA-ORTB01003317-ORTB01003317.1-human-gut-metagenome-genome-assembly--contig:-NODE-3317-length-12783-cov-12.864629_pt1 | contig 12783 bp, 12 predicted proteins | sample MGYA00241905_ERZ509174 | MGnify/ENA primary metagenome ERZ509174 (study PRJEB26280, sample SAMEA2338851) | human gut metagenome | biome: human gut; feature: human-associated habitat; material: faeces...
ATATGCGCGATGTGTTCAAAACACAGCTGAAGGCGATCCTGCGTGCCGCTGCCTTCGGGGATATCCGCATCATGTACCCCATGATTGTTTCCGTAGAGGAATTTCGTAAAGCAAATGCCATTTTGGAGGAATGTAAGGCGGAGCTGCGCGAGCGAAAGCTGCTGTTTCGGGAAAGCATCAGCACGGGCATCATGGTAGAAACGCCGGCGGCGGCTTTTATAGCGGAGGAATTGGCGAAGGAGGCTGATTTTTTCAGCATCGGCACGAATGATTTAACACAGTATATCCTTGCGGCAGATCGCGGCAACCAAAAGCTGACCAAGCTTTATAGCCCCTTTCATCCTGCGGTGCTGCGTGCGGTGGCGAAGGTAATCGCGGCAGGGCATAAGGAGGGCAAGGAGGTTGGGATGTGCGGCGAATTTGCGGCAGATGCAAGAGCGGTGCCGCTTCTTCTTGGCATGGGTCTGGATGAATTCAGCATGGTATCCAATGAAATTGCGGCGGTGCGCTATCAGGTGCGAGGGCTTGCCGCAAAGCAGACTGCGGAGCTTGCGCGAAGGGCTCTGGCGGCAGGAACGGAAAAAGAGGTCAGGGGATTACTGGAACGCTGAAATCGAAATGCTGAAATCGAAATACTGAAATCGGAGCGAAGAATCAGTGGAAAAACACAGTGGACACATCTGCAAAAACGGCTGAAAAGAGGTGTCCACTCGGTGTCCACTCTGTCCATAAGTCCGCAAAAGTGGACACCCTGCGGACAGCTGCCGAATTTTGGCATATTTTCGCCTAGTTTCAAAGAATCTCCCGTTGCATAGCCGCAGGATTTTGTAGTACAATAAAATAGAAGAGATATGGCAATTTAGTCGAAGGAGGAACCCCTTTGGAAATTATAAATTGGAAAGAATTACTTTATCCCTATGAGCAGGCGGTGGAGGAGCTGCTGCTAAAGTTCAAAAATCTGGATAAAGAATGTCGACATTTAGGCATTTATTCTCCTGTCGATTCTGTCACGGGCAGGCTGAAAACCCCTGCCAGTATTCTGGATAAGGCAGGCAGAAAGCATATCGCCCCCGAGCATATCGAGGAGGAAATCGAGGATATCGCAGGCATTCGCATTCTCTGCCAATTCGTGGAGGATATCCAAAAGGTGGTTGATATGGTGCGTTCCCGCACGGATATGACCATCGTGCAGGAGAAGGATTACATAACAAATACGAAGGCGAGCGGCTACCGCAGCTACCACATCATCATCCGCTATCCGCTCAGCACGGCGCTGGGGCCGAAGGAGGTTTTCGCGGAAATTCAGATTCGCACAAACGCAATGAATTTCTGGGCAACGGCGGAGCATTCCCTGCGGTATAAATACAGCGGCAACATTCCGCAGGAGCTGCAGGACAGACTGCATAACTGCGCGGAGGCGGCGTTTCATCTGGATCAGGAAATGTCTACGATTCGCGAGGAAATCACGAATGCACAGCGGCTGAATGAAATCCGCAGAAAGATGACCTCGAATATTCTGGATAACATCCGGAAGCTGCATTTTATGCTGAATCTGGAGGATATGAGCGCCATCAATAAGGAATTTTCGGATGTATGGAACAGCAACGATATTGATAAACTGCGCGAATTCAACGAAAGACTGAATGTGCTGGTGGAGGTTTATCGGATATAAGAAAGGAAGGGAGAAAATGGCACTTTTTGCCATTGCAGACCTGCATTTTGCCTTTTCCGTGGATAAGCCCATGGATATTTTTGGGGAAAACTGGAAGAATCATAGTGAAAAAATCATCGCAAGCTGGAAGGAGCATATCACCGAAGAAGATACCGTTCTTCTGCCGGGAGACCTTTCCTGGGGGATGCGGATTGATGAAGCGGCGGCGGATTTGGATGTGATTTACAGCCTGCCGGGGAGAAAAATTCTGCTTGGCGGCAACCATGATTACTGGTGGAAATCCTCCTCAAAATTAGAGGCGAGATACCCCGGAATGCGGTTTCTGAAAAACAATTTTGATCGATATGCGGATTGGCATATCTGCGGCACAAGGGGCTGGCTTTGCCCGAATGATGTGCAGTTTACGGAGCAGGATAAAAAGATTTATGAAAGGGAGCAGGTGCGGCTCAGGCTGTCTCTGGATGCCGCCATGCGCGATGGTGCGGAAAAAATCATACTCATGATGCACTTTCCGCCGATGAATGATAAGCAGGAGGATTCTGCATTTACGGCGTTATTTCGGGAATATCCCATCAAAAAGGTGATTTATGGGCATCTGCATGGCGCGGCAAGCCATAAAACGGCATTTGAAGGAAAACGGGAAGGCATTGATTATGCGCTGATTGCGGCGGATTATATTGCGTTTTGTCCGAGGCGGATTCTATAAGGAGGCAGGCGAGTGAATATCGACAGGAAAAAAATACGGATATTTCTTTGTGCCCTTTGGCCCGGCGGCGGCTATATGTACTTCGGCATGATGAAGAAGGGGACAATGGTGATGGCACTTTTTACGGCGGTTACGGGGCTGACGCTGACGATTGGATGGAAATTCCTTGCGTTTTTGCTGCCCGTTATCTGGTGCTACTGCTTTTTTGATACCTTCCATGTTGCAAAGCTGCCTGAGGAAATCCGCGAATTTGAGGACCAGGATTGCTGGGATACGGTGGTTGCGTTTGTGAAAAGCGACCCGCTGAAGCGCTTTGAGGAAAAGAAAACACTGGCAGGCGTGCTGATTCTGCTTGCGGCACTTTATACGATGATTTATGGCGTATTTTTGCCGTTCTTCCGCTGGAGTGAGGAACTACGGCTGGTGCGGATGGCATTGATGTTGTTCTGCTTCATGGTGATGATATCCCGAAGCAGTTCCTCATGGGTGTGTACGCCCACAGCACGACCCGTAATGGAGCTGAACTCATGACGGTTGGCACCCTTGAACACGATGCGCTTGCCGTTGAGCAGCATCCGATTGTTCTTCAACTCGAACTTGCGGAAACCGACTTTCTGCCCAGTCACCTCTACCAGATGGCCTGCATCGTCCAGCAGCTCGATTTCCAGTTCATACAGAGCCGGGTCCTCTGCACTCCACAGGTGGGGGTTCTCCACCGCATGGCTGAACAGAGCAGAGCCGCCGTTCAGTGCGATTTTTTCGGAGAACACCTCCAGCTCACTGCGGCGCAGGGTCAGACGGGCTGCGCCCTTACCCTCCACCTGCAATGCAACTTCCAGCGTGGAATGAGTAAAATCATCCCCGGCAAACAGCGTTTTGACGGATACATCTTCCAGATGCACGGTGGGGATGGCGTACAGCCACACGCTGCGGAAGATGCCGGAGAAGCGGAAGAAGTCCTGATCTTCGCACCAGCTGGAGGAAGTCCACTTGAACACCTGCACAGCAAGTTTGTTCACGCCCGGCTGGAGATAGGGAGTCAGATCGAATGCGTGTGCGGAGAAGCTGTCCTCGGTGTAACCCACATAAGACCCGTTCAGCCAAAGAGCCATGCCGCTTTCCACACCCTCGAACTCGATGTGGACGGGCTTGCCCTGCATGGATTCCGGCAGCTCGAAGTATTTTACATAGCTTGCCACCGGATTGAACCGCTGCGGGATCTCGCCCGGCTGTACTTCTTCACGGCCATCCCACGGATACTGAACATTCGCGTACTGGGGAATGTCGTAGCCCTCCATCTGGATGTGTGCCGGAACATGAATGTCATCCCAGCCGCTGCAATCGTAATCCGTCTTTTCAAAGCCGGGGATGGCACTGGTGTAGTTCTTTGCGTAGGCGAATTTCCAGATACCGTCCAGCTTCAGCGCCAAAGAAGAGGAGCCTGTCCGATATTCTTCGCGGGAAGCGTAAGTACGGAAACTTGCATGAGCATTCAGCACGTTTTCCTTGAAAAAGGTGGGGTCTTTTACTTTTGCAAAATCAAATGCAGCCATAGTATTTCCTCATTTACCTTTTATAATTTTATAATATTTCTCCAGCCTCCCCGGAGGAATCGCTGGATTCCTCCGGGGAACAGCAGATGAAGGAGAAATGATAATGGCTTGTTATCAGACTGCTGCACGCAGTTTTTCATTTGCTTCTTCGACCTTCATACGAGAGAGAAGGAAGGTGATGATGGCATCCAGAGCAAACGGAATCACCAGATACATGATCTTCAGCATATTGATGCAGGAATCCGGCTGAACGGTCAGAGCGCTGTCAAAATGGCTTGCTGCCAGCAGCCAGCCGGTGATGGCAGTACCCAGACCGCCGCCCAGCTTCACACCGAGAGAAGTGCAGGAGTACATCGTGCCATCCACGCGCTTATGCTTCGTCAGCCAAGTATATTCAGAGCAAGCAGCAATCACAGCGTTCATATCGCCCTGCCAAGGACCCTGACCAAGAGCTGCGATTGCAGTAAAGAGCAGCATCAAGGTCACATTGCCGCTGCCCATGTAACCAGCTACAGCAACCAGTGCACGAGAAATCGTTGCCAGAGTATAGCTCATTACATTCAGCTTATACATTCCATTCCACTTTGCAACCAAGGTCGGGGTGAACACCAGTGCGATGATCAGAGGAATGTTGATTGCCCAAGAGAATACACCGAACAGATTCTGGTTGCCAAGGATGTAGGTTGCATAGTAGGTGCCCATGCTGATCATGGCACCGTAGATCTGCTGCAAAATGTAGGTGACGCAAATCATCATATAATATTTGTTACCAGCAAGCAGCTTTGCAGCCTGAACCAGATTGTACTTTTCGTCCTGCTCGATTTCCTTTTTGTCGGTGGTATCCACCAATTCGCCTTCCGGCAGTTCCTTCACGGAGAAAACGGAGAGGGTGTTGACAAGCAGACCGATGATGGCGTAGATGATTGCAACAGTGCGCCAACCGGCAGCACCACCGCCCAATGCCGTAACAGCACCCAGCGTGATGGACTGGATGAGCAGGCTGGTGGCAAAGGCGAACATGAAACGCCAAGAACCCATCTCGACCTGTTCGGCACTGTTCTTCGTGACGAGAGCAGTCAGTGCAGAGTAAGCAATGTTGTTGGCAGTGTAGAATACAGCGTTCAGCAGAGTATATGCGATCAGGAACCATGCGTACTGTGCAAACTGTCCCAGATTGGTCGGGATGGCGAAAATTGCCACCAGCGTAATGGCACAGCCAATGTAGCCGTACAGCATCCAAGGACGGGCTTTGCCCATCTTAGAATGCGTTTTGTCAATCAAAGAACCAAAGAAAATGTCCGTCACACCGTCCAGCAGTTTGGAAACTGCAATCAGAGTGCCGACAATACCGGGGTTCAGGCCAACGGTGTTGGTCAGATAGATCATGACGAAGGAGGACAGGAATGCATACACCACGTTGCCTGCAATATCGCCTGAACCATAGCCGACTTTATTATACCACTTTAGATAACGCTTCTCAGTCATTGTGCTTTCTCCCATCTTGCTTGTTTTGTGTGGGCGCGACCAATCTGCTGCGCACTTCAGACTGGAATTCTCATTACGCAAGTTGCCCAAATCTCTTGCGTTTCGTCTGAAAATATTATAGAATCTAATGGAACGAAAAGATATAGACAAGATGGAACAAAATATGCACAAAATCAAAGAGTTTGTAATTTTTTGATAGAACATTTCCCAAATCACTGTAAAATCTCTGAAGATGAGGAGGACGCAGGGATGTATTTCAACTCAGGATATTTGAACAACTCCCGTTTGGATTTCAAAGACTACTCAAAGCCGCTGGTCGTAGGCAGCTGCGGCACTTATCGCTTGAAAAAACGCCCTAAGCTACCTACTTTTTGGGCAAAGGGTCGCAGAGACTATCAAATCCTCTATGTGGCATCTGGTAAAGCACACTTCTGGTTCGATGGTGTTGAGGAAGTGGTGACTTCTGGACACATGGTGCTTTATCAGCCGAAAGAAATCCAGAAGTATGTCTACTATGTAGAAGATCATCCAGAGGTGTTCTGGATTCACTTTACAGGATATGATGTCAAAAACATCCTGAACTATCATGGAATCCCCTTGGACAAGCACGTTTTTTACAGCGGCACACTGCCGGATTACAAAATGCTGTTCCGAAAGATCATCCGGGAACTGCAACAATGTGAATATGGCTATGAAGACTATATTGCTTCTCTCTTCAACATCATTCTGCTTTTAGTAAGCAGGCAACAGCAGGAAAGCGAGAAAACAACTACAAGCATCCCCGAAGAAATCGAAGCCGCCGTTGCCTACTTTAACGAGAATTATAATACAAAGGTCAGTGTGGACGATTACGCAGAATCGCTGCATATCAGTACGAACTGGTTTATCCGTAATTTTAAGCAGTACATGAAAATAAGCCCTGCACAATACATCCTGTCCCTTCGGATGGTAAATGCACAAAGCTTATTGGAGAACACCGAATACAATATTGGAGAAATTGCAGAGATCGTAGGGTATGATAACCCACTCTATTTTAGCCGGGTATTCAAGAAAGAGTATGGTGTCAGTCCGGCACAGTACCGAAAAAATCTGGAAGGATCCACTGAAAAATAAGAAGAATTCCTTAACCACCCGATCCTGCCGGAACTGCGGGAGAAAGCATACCAGTACAATCTGCCCATCCGCATCGGTCGCAACTGTTGGCTGGGAGCTGGCGTGATCGTGGTGCCGGGTGTTACCATTGGGGATGATACGGTGATCGGTGCGGGAAGCGTTGTGACAAAGGACATTCCTGCTAACGTAGTGGCGGTGGGAAATCCATGCCGTGTGCTGCGCCCCATCAGCGAACATGACAAAGAGTATTTCTATCGGGATTGAAAAATCAACTGGGAAACATTATAATATCAGAGAGCCACCGGCTCCAAAGGAGAAGCTATGAGTTACGCAATCGTATTCAGCAGTAAAACAGGCAACACGGAATTACTGGCAGACACATTGCACAGCTGCCTGCCGCAGGCGGATTGCTGTTATTTTGGCAACCCGAACCCTGCCGCCATGGAAGCGGACACCCTTTATGTGGGCTTCTGGACGGATAAGGGAAAAGCGGATGAAAGTTCTTCGGACTTTTTGAAGCAGCTGCGTGGAAAACAGGTGTTTTTGTTTGGTACCGCTGGTTTTGGCGGCAGCGAAGAATATTTTAACAAGATCCTGAAAGCCGTGCAAAAAGATCTGCACAGCAGCAACACGGTGATCGGCAGCTTCATGTGTCAGGGGAAGATGCCGATGTCGGTACGCCAGCGATATGAGAACATGAAAAAACAGCCGCTTCATCTGCCCAATCTGGACGCAATGATCGAGAATTTCGACAAGGCTCTTTCTCATCCGGATGCGGATGATCTGGAGCGGCTGAAACAGGCTGTAAGATAATAAAAAAGCCGGTGGCTTTCCGCAATGGAGAAAGTCACCGGTTTTCTGTTTCAGCTTATCGGAGCAGCCAGCCGTAATCCTGTCTGCAATCTACCGTTCGGTATAAACCGGTACGTTCATCGTGACCCTGTCATAAGCCCGGAGTTCCCCTGCGAACAAAACATTCCGAGATAAAAAGGACGCTGCCGCCTCTGGGTGAGAGGCTGCAGCGTCTTTTTGGTATCAGAGGGCGAATGATCTGTCAGACCGAACGGCTCCCAACGAATGGGATGCTTTTAGCTTGCATTTTCCTGTTCTTCAAGAATGCGCCAGCCGTCCATCAGGTCTGAATTTTCCATAATAAAGGTGTGGGCAGTATCCTGTCCCCACGAGTTGTCGTATTTCAGCATCAGATAATCGCTCAACTCGGTTCGATTTTTGAACTTCAACAAGCGATACGGCTCCTGAAAAGCGACCTTTTCGACGAAATATACCGCATCCGATGTGGGAAGCATAACGCCGACATGACCGATCATAAGAGAATTGTCCGTTTCAGAGAACTGATCGTGCAGGACCACGGAGACGAGACGGATCTTATCATCGTCCACGAAGGAGAGACCGCGTTTCTTCCATTCTTGTTGAATCGTTTTCAAATGGGTAGGAATATCGGTCGTATTGGTGGTTTTAACCGGGGCGAACAGCGCATCAAACTTTTGCCGTTCATCGCCGCAAAGGGATTCCGGGTCAGAATCCAGTGTTTCATAGTCCATAAACAGGGTGTCCTCGGCTGAGTCAAGGTCTGCCTTGCCCGTGACAGTGATAAAATCACCGAACAGCCCACAAGCGGTGATCCGACAGTTCCAGCCGGGGAAGGTGTCATATTTTTCCGTCCATGCGTCCTGCATGGAGTAAGGATCGTATTTCAGATCCGAAGGCTTGGCGTTTTCAAACCCTGTGGTGAGCCATGCCGGGTCCACAGCATTGTTGAACTTTTGCACATGATCAAAGAAGGTCTGTATCCGTAGGTCGGATACGCCGGCATCCTGCAAAAGCTTGGAAAGAAGAGCTTGTGTATCCGAATCTGCCAAATTGGAGTATTCAATTTGCTGAAGGACGGGCTGAGAAGTTTTTTGAGTGCAGCCTCCTGCCAGAAGCGCACCGCAAAAAAGTGCAGCGGTGCAGACAAGAAAAGTTCGACGTTTCAAAAATGGTCACCTCGTTGTGTTTTTCGGAAAGTTTCTTTGAGTGCCGGAGTCTCCACCATAGGCGAAGAGAGCAACGCCGTTGGTCTCGTAACGAATGGTATCACAGATAAACAAAGAAAATCAATGACTTCTGTCGTATTTGACCATATATAATGTTGCAGTATCCATATCCCATACGGCTAACGCCCATTGGGGGAAAGACAATGCGGCAGTTTTCTGAACGATTTTCTTCATGTCGGACACAACAGGAGTATACCCAAGTTGGAATAAGAATTTTCCGTTTTTTCCGAATGGAAGGTTCAAATCGCTTTCCAGATAGACGGAGGATACCAACCTGCGAAGCGCGGAGCGGCAATCCCATAGATTTCCCCATGCTGCAGTGGGAGTTTGAAGAAACGCCTCGTCCACATTATAATAGGCCGTAATCGTGATATGACATGCTACCCCCAGAGTATTCAGAGTTTTTGTTTTTACTCTGTCTACTTTAGGGGTAGCATATCAAAACGGCGAATGAAATCTTATATTATTTTTTCTGTCTACTTGACGGAGTGCACCTCACTCTCTGGGTGAAATTTACAATTTATTGTTTTCTTTTTTGACCTATTGTGATATAATTACATCGTCAGTACGAGCGGTCAGATCAGACTTCGTTTGGCTCGTGATCAAAAAGCGGGCGGCGTCGTACCTACGGGTACAGACGCATTTTTTCCGGCAGAAGTGCCATCAGCACCCGTCCACCCCGACACTGTGACACACGGACACGGCGACACAGTAGCTGGCCATGTAGCCAGTGTGTATGCGTGTCTCGTTGTGGCGGTGTATGGTGATTGGGTGTTGAGCTGAACAGTATAAAGCTGTTTGGGAAGTCGGATTTGTGCTGGTGCGAATTAGGATATAAGGCTGCAATATCTCCTTGTTATTGGCGGACGGGAAGTCCCCTCAGTTTTGGGGGCCAATAATAACAAGGAGGTGAATTCCGTGAAGAAAACGGACAAGCCAAGTGTTGTCATCAACATCTACGGTGACAATAACAAGGTTTACCTGAATGAGACTCGCTCTCATGTCCCTGCTGTCGCAATCGGCGTGATCATCGTTGCGTTGGTTGCGGTGGCCGTACTGGCTGTATCCTGCTGCTGCCCTGAACTACTTCCCGATTTTGTCCGTTGGATAATCGGTAAAGTAGTCAACAGCTAACACCAGCACATTTTAAGAATTGAGGTGTAACGCCTTTTGAAATATACCGATTGTCCACTGTACGGAATTCAATCCAAAAAAATGTTGAAATATGTTCTACATATTAAAAATGGTGATTTATTGAGACAAGACTACGTTGTTTCAATGATTGGTCCCTATATTGATAAAACTAAAAAACCTCGACTCATTGAGCCCCCGCAGGCTGAATTGAAAACTGTGCAAAAACGAATGAAAACATTATTGGGAAAAATCCAAGTGCCCGATAATGTTTTTTCTGGTATTAAGGGAAGATCATATTCTGATAATGCTTGTCTCCATTTGGGTAAGAGTAAGCGGAACTTATACAAAATTGATTTGACCGCTTTTTTCCCCTCGATCAGTAGAGAAACAGTCTACCGTTTTTTCTTTGAAGATTTGTGCTGCTCTCCTGATGTTGCTGAGATATTGACGAATTTAACTACCGTCGACCTTAAAAAGCTCAACCAAAGCAGTCTGTTGGAAGTTTATGATTTCTTGGCTAACAAAGGGGTTAAATGCTATAACCATTTGATTTCCGGGGCACCGACAAGCCAAATCCTTTCATACTTGGTTAATCACAAAATATTTGATGAATTGCAGTCTTTATCAGATAAAAGCAATGTGACGATGACGATTTATGTAGATGATGTGGTGTTTTCAAGCGAACATAAGATTTCATCCGAATTTAGACAATCTGTACTGTCCCTTATCAAAAAATATAATTACCAAGTATCTCGAAAAAAGGTAAAAGGATATTCCAAAACATATCCCAAATTAGTAACAGGGGTTATAATCAATAGCGAGGGCAGGGCTACAATCAAAAATGCACTCCGAAAAAAGATTATGGTAGAATACGAGCACCTTCGCAATAATCCAGATGACATTAAGAGTCGTCAGCGGTTGCGAGGTTTGGTAACTGCTGCCCGTCAGGTTGATAAATCAGCTTATCCTAATATCCGAAAATTTGCCTTTGACAATCCTGCCAAAAGCTAAAGCCACCGCATTGAATTAAACGGTGGCTTTAGCTTTATGATTATTTTAAGATGAAAGCCTTGCTTGCTGCTTGCAAACCATTGATATTACTGGATTTCCACAGATCCTTTAATGACACTCGGACCAAACAAAAATAATCCGAACTTGTTTCCGATAGGAGATGGGTTCGGATTATTTGTTTTCTTCGGAAAATTCAACGCAGGTGTCCGTGGAAGATGAAATCCGAAATCATAGATCGACCGATATAAGCTACGACATGATTTCAGGAGGACATGAACATGAAGTACGATGCAAGAGCTTGCCATTTCAACATGGACACCGGCTGCGTGGAGCTGCTGCTCCGTGATGGGAGAAAAATTTCCATCGACTGCACCGGGGTTGAGGATGCGCTGGATGCGACCATTGCACAGAGGTCAGAACTGGACTACCTCATCTACAATGACCCGCTGGCGTATGCAGACTTGATTTTGGATAGTGGAATAGAGGGATATATAGCAAGCATCATCTGATGAAAATCAACATATTAACGCAGTTCCACGGACTCAGTATAATTAGATTTGTGAAGAATGGAGAAGTGAGAAATATGCTATTTGATGAAAAAGATTTAAATGCTCTCGAAAACGAAGATGCAAGGGACTATTTTAAGGAAGTCCTGCAATCATATTATGGTCAGAATTATCGAGCGGCGATAGTTACACTCTACTCTTTTGTCATTTATGATTTATTCATAAAGCTTCAAACGATGGCTAATGAAGGCGATAAAAAGGCTGAAGCAAAAGTAAAGGAAATCAATTCGATGATTTCCGACGATGAAAAATATTCTAAAATTGAAAACGAAATAATTCAATTTTACAAAGAAAATTGTGCACTCTATTTTAATAAATTTGATGAGGATATTGATTATTTGAAGAATTGCCGTAACAAATGTGCACACTTAAAAGTGAATGATAATTCTCTTTATAGACCGAACGATTATCATGTAAGGATGTTGATATGTTCAATGTTTGATAACGTTCTTTCAGTGAAAGCACCGTTTATTACGGATCTGTTTTCCTTAGCTCAAACGGATGTGGAAAAATATGCAGCCACAATTACATATATAGCGAATGATGGTTTGGATGATGCGATATATAGAGCTATAAAAAATAAGTACCTAGAACGTATGACGTATGACTCAATGCTAAAATCATACAAAACATTTATTAGGCTTTTATTTGTTTCAGACAACGAAGATTGTAGGAAGAATGCGCATGGATTGTATGCTTTTTCATATGCAATAACCAAGTATGCTATTGAGAAAGGCTATACTCAAATATTTTCGGAAAGTGGTGTGGTAAAACTTTTTTCTAGAATTATGGTAGATAGCCTGAAAGAATATACACCTAGACGGAATGCATTGGGGTCGCTAATAACAAAATTTCCAATTCTGATGGATTTATTAGGATCAAACGCACCGGTATTTGATTATATGGCAAACTGTGCATTAACAAATCCTAGCGGCTTGAGGTTATATAAATGTTTTTATCCTCGTGAAGAAAAAACAGTGTACCAGTTTTTCTTGGAAAATCAGGATATTCAAAAAGCTGCATATACCGAGCAGTTATATCAGTCATTGCGGAGTGAAGCAGATTTCAACACAGCACAATTCATGAAAATAATGATTGAGAGAATTCCACGATATTATGGGTTTGATGAAGCTAATTCTTTTATGGATTCGTTTAAAAACCATTTGGAGGAATTATCTGTTGAAGATATTGAAATCATAATGGATACTTACAGAAAAAATGATCAGTGTGTGAATAGAGGAAAACATTCAACTGATGTTGCTGAGATAAATCGGTATATTGAAGAACATAAGAAAAAAGAATGCAACCAAGAATAACGATAAAGGATAATTTACAGTTTTAGATTTTAAAACAAAAACAGGGTGCGTCCCGAGTAGGACGCACCCTGCCAAAAGCCACAGACGATAGCGATATGTACAACAGGGAGTTCCCCAGAGCAGAGTTCCCATAAAACAGTATTTGCAAAAGTTCCCTAAATGGGGAAGAT
>ENA-ORTB01003320-ORTB01003320.1-human-gut-metagenome-genome-assembly--contig:-NODE-3320-length-12778-cov-4.210013_pt1 | contig 12778 bp, 10 predicted proteins | sample MGYA00241905_ERZ509174 | MGnify/ENA primary metagenome ERZ509174 (study PRJEB26280, sample SAMEA2338851) | human gut metagenome | biome: human gut; feature: human-associated habitat; material: faeces...
CTTTTTGCAATAAGCATTTAATAATTTCTTAGATAAACGCTTGGAAGATCGACTCAACCTTGATACATAAGGGTTTCTAGCCGATGGATAAAAAATGCTGGCACCTTTTACTCCTCTGGAACCACTACTGTCCCCATGTATACGAATATAAATATCTGCACCACTCTTATTAGCAAGCATTGCTCGTTTTTTGTTACTGATATTTACATTATTTTTGGTACGAACCATATATACCTCATAGCCGCGTTTCTTCAATTCTTTTTGAAGACGTTTGGCTACAGACAATGTAAATTTATACTCCGGAACTCTGCTTGCAACACCGGTTGCACCACCTGCAACGCGTGCTTTTCTTACAGAAGAACCAGGTCCTACCGGTTCTTTACGAGAATCACCACGGGACTGATGTCCGGCATCTAATGCAATTTTCTTTTTACCGGCAATATGAAGTTTTCGTTTGATCTTCTGACCTTGATAAACTGCCACGATAGTTGCGTTACCAATCTTTTTGCCTGTCACGACTCCATTGTGATCAACAAGCATTAGCCGAAGCAAGATCTGCTGTTGCAGCATTTTTGCCTGCGACAGACCACTGAACCTTGGACGCCTCTACATTCACAGTAAGTGCGACACGTTTCTTAACCTTTACTTTTGTTATCGCACTATTCCATTTCAGTGTATCCTTTGCATCGACTTTCACACCATTCTCATATAGCGTACTGCCCGCACCGGAAACCATCAAAACAGCCGCCATTATTACAGCTAACACCTTAATCCTTCTTTTCATAATCTCTCATCCCTTCTGTTTGAACGATCTAAACTTGTATTATCGAAATGTACCAAACTTATTGAATGGATAAATACGCAAAACTGCACGTCCTTCGATATTTTTTCGTTTGACTTTACCCACCTCTTCATAACGGCTGTCCCGACTGATCTCACGATTATCACCAAGCACAAAGTATTCATCATCACCAAGCTTGATCGGCTTCTCTGCTATTCCTGCATAGTCAATTGGATCTTTGCCGTAATTCTCCTTTAATGGTTTGCCATCAATATATATTGTGGATCCTTTAATCTGTACCGTCTCTCCGGGTAAACCGATCACTCGTTTAATATAATAAGCATCATTGTCTCTGCCATACGGATAAAATACAATAACATCAAATCTTTTAGGTTCTCCGAAACGATAAGAAACCTTTTCTGCTAATAAATTTTCTCCATCTTTGAGCGTATTCATCATCGACTTACCATCAACAATCGTTCGCTGAATAACATATCTTGGAACAAACACACCACAAACTACAATGATCGCCACATATAAACACAATTCAGCTATAATGCCACGAATCTTTTTCTTTTTGGAGACTTCATCCTGTGCATCCTCTGTATCTTTATCAGATTCCTCTGTATTTTTTGCAGCCTGTTTTTCATCCTCTACAGCATCATAGTCCTCTAGGGCATCTGCCTGCTCCAATTCCGGAGTATCATCCTCATATACCTCTTCGCTATCAATTTCCTTGCTCATGACAACCTCACTTCCCTCATCTGTATTTTATATTATTCTTCCTCAGCGGACATCTCATCTGCAGTATCTGCTGCTTCCGCTTCTACATCATCTTCTTCATCCAAAGAAAAGACCATCTCATCCATTTCCTCTGCCTCTTTCTTCGCGGCTTTCTCTGCCATAGCCATTTTCACGGCTTCCTCGTCAAACGCCGCCGCTTCGCGCTCCACAAAGGAGATTGCGTTCGTGGGACATGCAGGCAGGCAGTTGCCGAGGCCGTCGCAGTAATCATCGCGCAGAAGCTTCGCCTTACCGTTTACAATGCCGATGGCGCCCTCCTGACAGGCATTCGCGCACAGGCCGCAGCCGTTGCATTTTTCTTCATCAAAGTGAACGATGGTGCGGATCATATTCAAAATTCCTTCCAATTTTTAAATTTTGCAAAAGCCACAAGGTTTTCTCTTGACTTTACGAACACAGTATACTACGATTAGGCTGTAAAGTATGTTGTTATAACAACGAAGATTGAAAAAAGGAGGCTATTTTACGGATTACAGCATCTTAGGGCGCTCGCCGCTGTTTCGGGGCATCCCCGCAGGCGATTTCGGCGTTTTGCTCGAGCACCTAAAAGCGGAAACGCGCAGCTATAAAAAGGGCGATCTCATCTGCCACGCGGGCGAGCACACAAACGCGCTCGGCATCGTGCTCACGGGCAGCGTGACGATTGAAAGCGACGACATTTTCGGCAACCGCAGTGTTCTTGATAAAGTCGGTCCCGGGCAGGTCTTTGCAGAGACCTATGCCTGTGTGCCGAATGAACCGATGCTCGTCAATGTCGCCGCCGCAGAAAACTGCACCGTGTTGTTTTTGAAAACCGCGCAGATCCTCTCCCCATGCGCCGTAAACTGCAGGCACCACGGCAAGCTGATTGAAAACCTGCTGCTCGTCAGCGCGCAGAAAAACCTGTCGCTTTCGCGCCGCATTTTCCACACCGCACCGAAAACGATACGCGGGCGACTCATTTCATACCTGTCGTTTCAGGCTATCCGCGAAAACAGCGACAGCTTCACAATCCCGTTCAATCGCCAGCAGCTTGCGGATTACCTCAGCGTAGACCGCAGCGCGCTTTCCAAAGAAATGGGCAAAATGCGCGACGAAGGCATTTTAAACTTCTCCAAAAATCATTTTGAACTAAAGCGCACAAGCTGACGGAAAGCGAGACGAATAAAGTCTTTGTTCAAACTTTCTTCGAGAAAGTTTGCGGGTTTTTAGGACAGGCCCTAAATCATCGTCCGCAGACGACGAAATCTTTTTGCGTTCGCAAAAACTAGGAAGGTAGTTTAGAACGTCCGGAGGACGTTCTAAACTTAGGAAACCCAGTTGCATGGGTTTCCTAAAGGACTTGTCAAAGCAAGTCCTTAGAAAAATCACCACCTCACAGTAAATTATAGAAAGGACTTATCTTCATGAAAAACATTTTCTTTCGCACCACGTCTCTTTGGGCGTCCGTCCTTTACATGGCGCTCGGCCTTGTGCTCACGTTTTGGCCGGGTATGTCCGGCACCGTCTTTTGCTGGGGCATCGCCGCTGCGCTCATTTTGTACGCCGCACATAGCTTCTGGTATTTTATAAAAGCCAGAAACCTCGGCTTCACTGCAGGCGGCACGCTCGTCATCGGCATTCTCTGCCTTGCGTTCGGTATTTTCTGCTTTTCCCGCCCGTACGTCGTCCTCTCTTTCCTGCCCATCGCGCTCGGCATCATGCTGCTTGTAGACGGCATCGGAAAAATGCCGCTCGCCGTTGATGCCCTCTCGGTGTACAGCCCCTACCGCTTCTGGGTACTCATCTCCGCCGTACTGCCGCTCATTCTCGGCATCGTGCTGCTCGTAAATCCGTTCCGTGCCGCAAAAGCCGCCATCATGTTCTTCGGCATCAGCATTTTAGCAGACGGTCTCTTTGAGCTCATCACCTACATCCAGCAGCGCCGCGCAGAAAAATCCGAGTACAAGGATATCCGCTAAACAACCTTTTTGCAATAACAGGCAACATATACCGTTTGACCGAATGCACGTCGCGTGGTATAGTATGCTTGTAATATTCTGTATGGAGGTACAAACATGAACCCGAACATTGAAAAGGCGTTTCACGATTACGAAGCGCTCATCGCAAAAGAGAACAAGCCTGCCGCTTTTTACAACGGCATTTACACGCGTTACAAGAATCCTGTCCTCACCCGCGACCACATTCCGCCGTTCTGGAAATTTGACCTGAACGAGGAGACTAATCCGCTGGGTCTTGAGCGTCTCGGCGTGAACGCCGTCATGAACTCCGGCGCCATCAAGCTGAACGGTCAGTACTGCCTCGTCGCCCGCGTAGAAGGCAATGACAGAAAGTCCTTCTTCGCCGTCGCGCGCAGCAATAACCCTGTGCAGGGCTTCCGCTTTGATGATTACCCGGTCATCCTGCCAGACACCTCCCCCGAGGAAACGAACGTCTACGATATGCGTTTGACGCAACACGAAGACGGCTATATCTACGGCGTGTTCTGCAGCGAAAGCAAGGATAAGACCGTGAACGACCTCTCCGCCGCATTCGCCGCTGCCGGCATTGTCCGCACAAAGGATCTCGTCAACTGGGAGCGCCTGCCGGACCTCAAGACGAAATCTCCCCAGCAGCGCAACTGCGTGCTGCACCCGGAATTCGTCAACGGCAAGTATGCGTTCTACACCCGCCCACAGGACAGCTTCATTGAAGCCGGCGACCAGGGCGGCGTCAGCTTCGGTCTATGCGACGACATCACAAACGCTGTCATCGACGAAGAAAAAGTCGTCAGTCCGCGCCGCTACCACACCATCACCGAGTCCAAAAACGGCGCCGGCGCTGTGCCGATCAAGACCGAAAAGGGCTGGATCCACCTTGCACACGGCGTGCGCAACACCGCAGCCGGCCTGCGCTACGTGCTGTATGTCTTCGTGACCGACCTGCAGGACCCTGCAAAGCTCATCGCAGAACCGGGCGGCTTCTTCATCGCCCCGCTGGGCAAAGAGCGCGTCGGCGATGTTTCCAATGTCGTGTTCACGAACGGTGCCATCGCTGATGACGACGGCAAGGTCTACGTCTACTACGCTTCCTCCGATACACGCATGCATGTCGCGGAGACGAGTATTGCACAGCTGCTCGACTATGCGTTCGGCACCCCGGCCGACCCGCTGCGTTCCGCAGACTGCGTCCGCCAGCGCTGTGCCCTCATCGAGAAAAATCTCGAATATATGAAAGCGCACAAATAATTTCTCTTAAAGCATAAATAAACGAAGCACCGTGTCCTTTTGAGGCACGGTGCTTTTGTTTTAACTATATTCGTTTACTTCGTAATTTTCAGCGCGCCGTTCCAGACCTTGCTGCCGCTTTCCTCAACGTAAAGCTCCACTTTACTCTCTTCCGGCGCAAACTGCATTTTGCGGTTCCAGATGCTCAGTGCGTCACAGTCAAGCTTCAGTTCTACCGTCTTCTTTTCGCCGGGCTGGAGATACACCTTCTCAAACGCTTTCAGCTCGCGCACGCGGCGGACGATTGTGCCGCTCACGCCCTGAATGTACAGCTGCACCGTCGCATGGCCCGCTGTGCTGCCGGTGTTTTCCACTTCGCACGTCACGGTATGCGCTTTTCCGTTTTCAAGTGCCGCAATAGAAATTTCCGGCGTGCCATCCTTTACGGTCGTCTTGAACGTCGTGTAGTGCAAACCGAAGCCGAACGGGTACAGCGGCGTGTTCTCCAAATCGCGGTAGCGCATCACATCGTAGGAAGCGCGGGCGTTGTAGTACACCGGCAGTTGTCCCGTTGTGCGCGGCACAGAAACCGGCAGGCAGCCGCACGGATCTGCCGCGCCGCTCAAAACTTCCGCAATGGCCGTGCCGCCCCACGGGCCCGGATAGAACGACCACAGCACCGCATCGCTCTTTTCCGCGATCTCGGGGATAGCATGCGGGCGGCCGGAAATGAGCACCGTCACGACCGGCTTGCCGCTTTCAAACACGGCATTTGCCAGCTCGTTCTGCACGCCCGGCAGACGCACATCAGAGGTATCCACGCCCTCGCCGCAATCCATCTGCAATTTCGTACCGACGATTGCCGCGCCGTTCGTGTCAAACTCCGCGCCCGCAAAGCGGCTTGAAGAACCGCCCAGCGCCAAAATGACGAGGTCGCTCTCCTCCGCAAGCTTCTCCGCCTCCGCAATACCGGAAGTATCGTCGTCGCAGATCGTGCAGCCGAGCGCATAGCGTACATCGGCGTTTTTAAATTCGTTCCGAATGCCGTCAAGCACCGTCACACCCACACCGTCACGCAGCGGCGGTGTGTAGTCGCCAAGCTGCTGATACAGCGCGTCCGCGTTCGGGCCAATGACCGCAATACGCAGCTTCTTCTCCTTTTTCAGCGGCAGAACACCGTTGTTTTTGAGCAGCACTGCCGACTGCCGCGCAATTTCAAGGCTCTGCGGAAACGTTTTCGGCACATTGTATTCCGTCAGCGGCTTTTCTTCAAGGTACGGGTGCTCAAACAACCCGCGCGCAAATTTCAGCTCCAGCACGCGCAGAACCGCCTTGTCGAGCGTTTCTTCGGAAACGAGCCCGCGCTCCACGGCTTCTTCCAGGTGCGGGAAGCTGTCGTCCCACAGACTCACGTCCACGCCTGCATTTAAAGCATACGCGCCGTTTGCCGCCTTGTCGTTACCCGTCAGCATATCGAGACGGTCAATCGCTACGCCGTCCGCCATCACGATGCCGTCAAAACCAAGCCCCTCGCGCAGCACGTCCTTTAAAAGCCACTCATTCGCATGGCACGGCACACCGTCAATCTCATTATATGCTGCCATCACACCCGTCGCGCCCGCTTTCACGGCCTCCTTCATCGCGGGCAGATGAATTTCGCGCAGCTCGCGCTCGCCGATGCGCGCCGCACTGGCGTTTACGCCGCCGGTCGTTTCGCCCTGTGCGCAGAAGTGCTTCGCAACAACCTCCAAACCGGCGCTCGCACAGCCCTTCACCGCCGCAGCAGCGTTCTGACCGCAGAGGTACGGATCTTCGCCGTAGCACTCTTCGCTTCTGCCCCAGCGCGGGTCACGCAGAATGTCCAGCATGGAAACGAGCGCAAAATCCACGCCCATTTCTTTTTGCTGTGCGCCAACGACCTTAAAGCCTTCTTCAACGAGTTTCGGGTTCCACGCCGCGCCCATGCCGAGGTTCACCGGCAGCAAATAGCCGTCGAGCGCCTGATGGCCGTGCGGGCACTCGCTGCTCATCAGCATCGGAATGCCGAAGCGAGAGTGCTCCAGTACATAGTGCTGCGCCAGATTATAGGCGCGGATTGCGTTCATGCCGGTAAGGCCGGTCGTATAATCCTTGTTCGCCCACGGGTCTGCGCGGTATAAGCCGTAAAGCACACCGAGGCCGCCCCATTTTTCCACTTCTTCTTTAAAGCTATCCGCAAGCTCCACGTGCTCGCCGTTGCAGGTGTAGCTCTGAAAGCCGTAAAGCTTCTGATTCACCTGACCGACCTTTTCGCGCAGCGTCAGGCGCGGCAGCAGGTCTTCCGCACGCTCTTTCGGGGAAAGTGCACTGTCTTTAAATTTTTCTTTCATTTTTATTGTCCTCTCCATTGAAACTGTCAACCGATACAAAACTCAGTTGTGCGTACATGTTAAAGCATAGCACACCTTTGCACGGTTGACAAGGAAGAAAATCAAACGAATTTTTCGTACAGCTTTCACGGAATTTCATCACTTTTCTTTTTGCGTATCCCGTGTTATACTATAAAAAAGCATCCATGACCGAAGCTTTCGGCGCGCGCCGCTCGATTGGCACGAGACCACCTGCCCCGCCGTGTGGAAGCTCGGCGAGGAAACGAAACACTTTGACTGGACAGAGCCGTGCGGCATCCTGACCGGCAGCATTTAAAGGAACTTTCATGAACAAATCAGACAGAACGGCTTTTTTGCCTGTTTCAAAAGAAGATATGGCGGTACGCGGCATCGAACAGCTCGATTTCGTGTACATCAGCGGCGATGCCTACGTCGACCACCCGTCGTTCGGCACGGCGATCATCTCCCGCATTCTCGAAGCAAACGGTTTCACGGTCGGCATTATCGCACAGCCGAACTGGCGCGACCCCGAAAGCGTGTGCACACTCGGCGAGCCAAAACTCGGCTTTCTCGTTTCCGCCGGCAATATGGATTCCATGGTGAACCACTATTCCGTCGCCAAAAAGCGCCGCCGCAGCGATTTTTTCTCCCCCGGCGGCAAAATGGGCCTGCGCCCGGATTACGCCGTCATCGTATATTCCAACCTCATCCGCCGCACGTTTAAGAAAACGCCCATCATCATCGGCGGCATCGAGGCCAGCCTGCGCCGCCTTGCGCATTATGATTACTGGTCGGACAAAATGAAGCGCTCCGTCCTGCTCGATTCCGGCGCGGATATCATTTCCTATGGCATGGGCGAGCGTTCCATCGTTGAGATTGCCGAAGCCCTGCGCAGCGGCATCTCCGTGCAGGAGCTCACGTTCATCCGCGGTATCGTGTATAAAACGCACATCGCGCCCGACGGCGACGACGTGCTCCACCTCCCCGGCTTCGATAAGATTTCCACCAGTAAAGAGCTGTACGCGAAAAGCTTTTACAATCAGTATCTCAACACCGACCCGTTCACGGCGAAAACGCTCGTCGAGCCCTACTCGGACGATCACCTGTTCGTCGTGCAGAATCCTCCGCAGATGCCGCTTTCGACCGAAGAAATGGATGACACCTACGCCCTGCCCTATACGCGCACCTATCACCCGGATTACGAAGCCCTCGGCGGCATCCCCGCCATTGAAGAAGTGAAATTCAGTCTTGCCAGCTGCCGCGGGTGCTTCGGCGCATGCAGCTTCTGCGCGTTGACGTTCCACCAGGGCCGCATCATTCAGTCCCGCAGCCACGAATCGCTTTTGGAAGAAGCGAAAAAAATGACCGAGGATCCCGATTTTAAAGGCTACATTCACGACGTCGGCGGCCCCACGGCAAACTTCCGCAAGCCCGCCTGCAAAAAGCAGATGAAGGTCGGCGTGTGCAAAAACCGCCAATGCCTGTTCCCAGAGCCATGCCCCAACATGGAGATCGACCACACAGATTACGTTTCCCTCCTGCGCAAGCTGCGCGCATTGCCCAAAGTGAAAAAAGTCTTTGTGCGCTCCGGCATTCGGTTCGATTACCTCATCAATGACAAAGACGAAACGTTCTTCCGCGAGCTTGTTAAATACCACGTCAGCGGCCAGCTCAAAGTCGCACCGGAGCATATTTCCGACGGCGTGCTGCGCATGATGGGTAAGCCGCAGAATTCCGTCTATCGCCGCTTCGTCAAACGCTACAAAGAGCTGAACGAAGAAATGCACCTCAACCAGTACCTCGTGCCGTACCTCATGTCCTCGCATCCCGGCTCCACCTTACAGGACGCCGTAAAGCTCGCGGAATATCTGCGCGACCTCGGCTATATGCCGGAGCAGGTGCAGGACTTCTACCCCACCCCGTCCACGATCTCGACCTGCATGTACTACACGGGGCTCGACCCGCGCACAATGAAGCCTGTATACGTCGCGCGCGACCCGCACGAAAAAGCGATGCAGCGCGCGCTCATCCAGTACCGTGACCCGAAAAATTACGACCTCGTCACAGAAGCGCTCATCAAAGCGAATCGCCGCGACCTCATTGGCACAGGCAAAAACTGCCTCTTGCGCCCCCGCCACGGCGATACCCGTTTTGCTCCCCCAAAGCCCGCCGCAAACAGCAATAAACCGTTTGACGGTAAAAACAAAAACGGCGCAAAGCACGGCAGAACGAGTCAACCGCCGGCGCCCCAAAGCCGCCGTTGGACAGGCGAGCCGCCCAAAAAGCGCGGCAAACGATAATGTAAGACAGCAAAAAGCTCTGCACCGAATTTCAGGCGCAGAGCTTTTTGTCATTGCTTTATGATTTAATACAAACCCGGCTTGCAGAGAATCTCGTGAATTTTCGTGTCAAGGCAGTCCGCCGTATACGCCGGCGTGATGATGCACGCGGTGTCCGCACCACGCGCCGAGCCGCCCACACAGACAACCGGCTTATTAAGCTCAATCGCGCCGTTATCCAGCGCCATCATGGCGATCTCCACGCAAACCTTTGTGCCCTGTCCGAACATGCGCAACGTGTGCGCCATGATCTCCACCGGGTACGCGCCGCTGAATTTACGACTGATGCCGCGTTCCGCACCGCTCAAAGCGTGCGCAGCATGAATGATATGCACACCGGCTGCGGTCAACTCCGCGCGCCGCTCGTCCGTCATGGTGTTCACGCCCTGCTTCGGGTAGCCGTACGCCTGCCCCACCATGACCATCGGCACATTTGTCCCGAGCGCTTCCTGCATTTTGATGAGTTCTATAAGCGTGTCGCCCGCGCTCGAAGCCACCACAAGCGTCGTTCCGCGCTCCTTCGCGGCGTTTAAAGCAATGTGCAGCGTCTCCAAGGTATTCTCTTTGCCTTTATTTTCAAAAATCATTTTTATTTACCTCGTCAGTCATTTCGGGTCTTCCAAAACCGCGTAGCTCACAAATGCAAACCGCATGCTGTCTCCGGCCCAGGAGTTCACGTTGATCGAGCCCTGCCCGCCAAACAGCGACAGGATTTTGTGCTGATTTTCGCCGTCCGCATCCATCAGCCACAGCTCCACCGGCATGTTCGGCAGGTGCTCGTGCGGCTCCAGCTGCTCCGGGCCGTAGGAAATATAGACCACCCGTTTTCCGTCCGGTGATACATGCGGGAACCAGTTGTTCCGCCGGTTTTCGGTAATCTGCGTCTGCTCGCCGCCGTCCCGCTCCATGCGCCAAACCTGCATCAAGCCGGAGTTTGTAGCGTTATACCAAATGTACTTTCCGTCCGGGGAATACTCCGGGCCGTCGTTAAAGCCACCCTTTGTCAGTCGCTTTTCCACGCCGCCGTTCACCGGTATCGTGTACACGTCCGCTTCCTGCCTGCCGTCGATGTCGCGGAAAGCGCAGTAGGCCATCTCCGTGCCGTCCGGCGACCAACCGTGCAAAAAGCTCGGGCTGTTCGGCGTCACCAGACGAGGCTCACCGCCTTCCATCGGCACGATATAAACACGGGAAGTAAAGTCTCCGTTGTCAAACGTCATGTGGCTGACCGCAAGCTCCGTTTCGTCCGGGGAGACCACATGGTCGTTGTTGCATTGGTCGCAGCTGCCGGTGTTGAGCAGCCGTTCCGTGTTCGTGTTGAGATCATAGGCATACATGTGCCCCTCGGCGTTATAAAGAATGGTATCGCTGTTTTTCAGCCAGTTCGGCGCTTCAATCACGCGGTCAAAACTTGCCACTGTGCGCACCGCGCCGGTCTTCACGTCGTAAACATTCAAAAAGCTCACCGTATCTTTTCGGTTTTGGGCAAACCCGTTCAGCATCTGACAAATTTTTTGAAGCTCGCCCGGCACATCGGAGCCAAAGTGCTCCTGATCGACAAGCTGCGGAATGTCCCGACTCCGGGCAAAACGGAAGCACGCGGCAAGGTCCACGTTGCCCGTGCCCACCGGCACGTCAATCGGCTCGCGGCCCGCACCGAAATCCTTGTGGTGCACGGACTGCACCCGCGCCGCGTTGCGCTCTAAAAATGCGACCGGGTCTTCTCCGCCAAACTGCACCCAGCCCACGTCCACCTGTGCGCCTACCTTGCCCATGCAAAGGTCAAGCAAGTGTTCATACGCCGTCTTGCCCGCGATTTTCGTCTGAATATCCCCGGCTTCATTGTGCAGCAGCAACCGAACGCCGAAAGTCTCCAGCATATCCGCCGCTTTCATATAGTTCAGCGCCGTCTGCTGCAGAATGCTTTCCGTACTGTTCTCCGGCGTTTTCACCACAAACTGCTTCAGCCCGGTCTTCTCCGCAATCGCCTTCAGCTTATCCATAGACTGTACCAAATTCTCCGCAAAAACATGGATTGATACAATCCGCAGGCCCATATCCCGAATTTCTTCGACATGTGCAAGCAGCCAGTCTGCGGGCCAGATCACGCCTTTCGGGTCGAGGATTGGCCCCGTCGTCATGCAGGGTTCAATTTCTGTAATACCGGCCTTTGCCAACGCAGTAAGCTTCTCCAAAACCTCGCCCTGCATGTTGTTGAGCGGGCCGTAAAGCTGCACACCAAATTTCATGCTTTCAACTCCCCCAGATTATAATGGGATCTTACGCCTCCGGCGTGTGGTCGTATTCAAACCCGCACTTCGAGAGCCATTCCTTCGCCATCAGCGTCGCGCCGATCTGGTTCGGGTGCACGCGGTCCCATGCGATGAGCGAGGAGTGTTTATACTGCAAAAACTTGTCATACACCGCTTGGAAGTTCACAAAACGGCAGCCGTATTCTTCGGCAAGGCGCTCGCAGATGTCCACATATTCCTGCATTCTGGCACGCATAAAGTCGCTCTTGTTCGGCTCCATGTAGTACGGCGTGCAGACGATAACGCCCTTCGCAACCATTTTCGCCTGTTCGATCATCGTGCGCAGGTTTTCTTCATATTCCACCGGGTCGACCGCCTGGTCGGTGAGCGCCGGAGAATCAAACTGCCGCCACACATCATTGATGCCGATGCAGATAGACATCCACTGCGGGTTCAAGGAAAGCACGTCGCGCTCATAGCGCGCAAGCAGGTCTTTCGACGTATTGCCGCTGATGCCGGAGTTCGTAAAACGAATGCTCAGCTCCGGGTAAGTCGCCGTCACAAGGCTCTCGATGACGCGCGGATAGCCGTGACCCATGTTGTCAAACAAGCCCTCGCCCACCGGCTGTGCGCTGCCCATATCCGTTACGGAATCCCCTGCAAAAATAATGCGATCCATATTTTCAAAAATCATGGTAAACTCCCCCTAAAAGAGTAAATTTCTGGTTATATTATAATCAAATTTCTACAAAATTACAAGGGCACTGTGCAAAATACCTACCACGTTGACAAAGACCCGCAGCTGATGCAAACTGTGAAATAAATGCTACCGCACTTGTGAAATTTGATGCTACGCATCAAGTGAAATGAAATAAATCTCACGCGCCGCAGCGCATTTCACTGCGAAGCAATTTCACAATAACCGAAGGTATATTTCAAAATCCCGAAGGAATTTATTTCACAGAAAAAAGGACTTTGCAAAATGCAAAGTCCTTTTTCTGGTGGAGGAGGGTGGATTCGAACCACCGAAGCTAGAAGCAGCAGATTT
>ENA-ORTB01003321-ORTB01003321.1-human-gut-metagenome-genome-assembly--contig:-NODE-3321-length-12775-cov-2.251494_pt1 | contig 12775 bp, 6 predicted proteins | sample MGYA00241905_ERZ509174 | MGnify/ENA primary metagenome ERZ509174 (study PRJEB26280, sample SAMEA2338851) | human gut metagenome | biome: human gut; feature: human-associated habitat; material: faeces...
TTGAGCCCGGAGTATCATAGATTACAAACTGATAATGACTATCAAAATATGTCATCTGTCTGAAAGGTATGCCGATATCTACCTTGCCTACCTCTGGAAGAAGCTTCCCCTTATTCAAACAATCAAGAAAACAATGCATATTTTTAATTCTGGCATTCGCCATATCATCAGCAAAAACAGAATTGATTTTGCTGTCAAGTTCTGACGGACAGTTATCCGAAACCGTATAGCCATCATCATTAAAAGATACCGTTATCGTTTGCCCATTGATTTCAAATGATACAGAATAAGCATCGCTGCAAGTAATCTTAAACATTTTCGCAGTTGTCGGATCAGATGAACTTGGCAGTATCTCATATCCGATAAGGCTATTGATAAAAGCTGATTTTCCAGCACTGCAAAGCCCTGTGACACAAATGGCAATGGACTCATCTATCGTATCTCTGTACTTACCGATTTCCGCTGTAATCTCATCTTTGGTGTATTCACTGTCTTCAAGTGTAGAAATAACCTCATCAAATCGAGTTTCAATCTGCTTCATTACATAGGGAGCTTCGTTGAAATACCGCTGGTTCTTTTCACTGGTAATATTGCAATCAGAAAAATATGTAGCGATCACACTTTCTAAAACATCATAATCATCCTTATTCCCAATAAAATCAATATGAAGCCCTTTGTTGCCGGGATTAAAATGTTTGTTTAGCAGTTCCACAATTTCATAAGCACGATTCTGGAACGATGTCTTCGTAAACTTATCGTTTATCAACTCCGAATTGCATCCATCGGAAAGATCGCTGATATTGATAAATCGGTCATTTTCATAGCATTCGTAGACGATCTCTTTGGTATAAGGATTACAAGTAATCCTCATTTTATATGCATTTTCCATATCTGCCTCCTTGAATATATGAGTATCGTGGCTTAATTTATAATTTTCAGATGTGATAAACTACAACTATTTATGATATATTATACCACGAATTTAGTGAAAAAGTCAATTGATTTTGAAATGAAATCCATCCTCAATTACCACCGTTGAAATTGCAAGAACCATTTCTGAGAGATGACAAGAGCGGCGAATCATTCTTCGGTAAAAAGAAATATACGCATTACCTTAGGTCGGTACTCATATAGAAGTTTTTGAACAACTATTATGTAAAGACCTATACAGCAGGCTATAACACAAGAAAGACAGATACTTCAATGGTTGAGGTATCTGTCTTTTCTTTTATAAAGTTTGTTAATATTTTATTTGCATCTAATGGCATAGGGCGGATATAAAATATGTCCAATCAAAACAGCTGTATTTCAATGTACAAAACGCATAAATCAGTCCTTTCAAAGTTGTGCAAATATACAATTCTATGGTTTAGGTTATAAATTACCAAGAAATCTATTGACGTAACGATCAGCTTGTGCTATGATATAATTACAGCAAAGGTTACGAATTACCTAAGATTATTAGGAGGGATCAAATTGATATCTACAGTTGATATGATTCGAGAAATTTCTTATGAGCTGAGCGAAGCTTATCGTGGAAAAATAGCGTATAATGGTGGCACTGTTATTTCTACAGCTTATGCTTTGAGCATAATTGAGAAAACGCCGACGGTCTCCACTGATTCGTTGGAGACATTCATTAAAAGCTCTAATGTATCCTCCGATGTTTCTGAGGTTCTTTCCAGAAACTTGAATGGCTTATGGGAAACAGTTCTAAGCTTCATTGGCAGATTTGATGCGGACGTATTAAAAGAAGTGGTTCTCTATGATAATTCATTCTTTGAAATGAGCACCCCGGTATCTTTAGCAAATCTTGCAAGCAGCATACTTGAGATTAAGGAACATGACAAGGTGCTTGATATCTGCTCGGGAAGCGCAACCTTTCCAATATATGCTTTGCAGGATACAAAAGTAAGTGAATATACCGGAGTTGAAATCAATTTCAATGCAAATGACGTGGCAATTCTCAGAGGAGCACTCCTCGGTGATAACTATTCCTTTGTGATCAATAATGCACTGACATATAAGTACCCTGAAAGTTATGATAAGATCTTTTCAAATTATCCTTTCGGTCTCAGAGGATCAGATCTTGATGAGTGCCGCCATGAATTGCAGGACCACTTTGGACTTGATAGTTCTTATATCTCAAGATGCTCATCTGACTGGCTGTTCAATGCGATCATCATTCGCTCCCTGAAAGAAACTGGCAAAGCAGTAGCTATCATGACAAACGGAGCTGCGTTTAACAAACCCGATATGTATATGCGTCAGTATTTTGCGGAGAACGGTTATATTGAAGCAGTTATCAATCTTCCACCTGCCCTATTCATCGAAACTGCTATCCCAACCACTATGATAGTATTCAGTCATAACAACACTACGATCCGACTTGTAAATGCAGAAAACAGCTTTTCTAAGGAAAGCAGAAGACTTAATACACTTTCTGAAGATAATATCCGGTTTATACTTGACTGTCTCAAAAACGGCGGGGATAACACGATAGATGTTTCTATGGCAGATATGCGAGAGCATGATTATAATCTCATGGCTTCACATTATCTGGAAAAGCCCGTTGTAGAAAACGGAGTATGTTTCGGAGATGTCATCAAAAATATTGCAAGAGGTTCACAGGTAAAACCTGAATTACTGGAATCTATTAAGTCTGTAATGCCTTCCAATTACAGGTTCATTTCCCTTGCGAATGTGTCGAATGGTTCTATAGATATCGAAGAAGGACAGCAGTATATTACAGAGCTGCCGAAGGCTCTTGAAAAATTCGTTGTTCCCGAAAACTCTATTGTTCTTTCCAAAATGGCATCTTCTACTTTCCGCTCCGCCGTTGTAAATTCCGATAATGATCATTCTATTATCGCAACCGGAAATCTCTACATTATTGAGATAGACGAAAGCAAGGCTGATCCATATTACATTCAGGCATTCTTTGACAGTATCGCAGGTGAAGCCGCACTGAGTTATGCTTCGGGTGGCACAGCCATTAAAACAATTTCCGTAGAAGCTGTTAAGAGCATCTTGATCCCTCTGCCACCGCTTGAAGAACAGAAGGTAATTGCGCAGAAATATCAGGCGGCACTTGATGAATACGCTGTGCTGAAACGAAAAATGAAAAAAGTATTGGAGCGAAAGAGAACACTGCTGGACAGTGAAACAAACATTTAAGGAGTGAGAGTATGTCGATCAATTCTTTACAGAAACAGACAAACATCAATATTCAGGAGAAAGCAAATCTCATATGGGAGATCGCTACACATCTTGTCGGGTTATTCAAGCCGCACGAATATGGCAAAGTTATTCTGCCGATGACGGTGCTGAAGCGTTTTGACGATGCTCTCGCACCGACAAAACAGGCAGTCGTTGAAATGGGCGAAAAGCTCGCAGGAATGAAAGTCGAAGGTGAAGCCCGTGACGGCATTCTCTGCAAGACTTCCGGATATTCCTTCTATAATACAAGCAAGTTCGACTTCAAAAAGCTGGTATCAGACCCCGACAATATCGAATCCAACTTTGAGAACTATCTGCAAGGTTTTTCCTCTAATGTCAAGGATATTATTTCCAACTTCAAGTTCACCGATCAGGTGCGGACTATGGCTGACGGAAATGTTCTGTTTGTGGTGATACAGGAGTTTATCTCTGCTAAGGGCGATATGGCACCCGACAAGATCACCTCTACCGATATGGGTTACATTTTCGAGGAACTTATCAGGAAATTCTCCGAGAGCTATGACGAGCAAGCCGGAGCACACTTCACCAGCCGTGACATTATCTACCTCATGACCGAATTGCTTATCGCACCCGAAAAGGACGATATCAAGGTGAACGGCTGCACAAAGACCGCATACGATATGGCAATGGGTACATCGCAGATGCTCGGCTGTCTGACGGAACGTCTGACCGACATCAGTGAAGATGCCGACCTCACCTGTTTCGGAGAGGAGTTCAACCCTGAGACATACGCTATCGCAAAGGCTGATATGCTCATCAAGGGAGGCAACGCTTCGGGCATGATGTACGGCGATACGCTCAACGATGACAAATTCAGCGGTTATGAGTTTGACTATATCATTTCCAATCCGCCGTTTGGTATCGACTGGAAGCGTGAAAAGTCAGAGGTCGAAGCCGAAGCCAAGAAAGGCTATGACGGAAGATTCGGTCCCGGTCTTCCGGCTATTTCCGACGGACAGATGCTCTTTATGCTCAACGGTGTCAAGAAGCTGAAAGAGGGCAGCGGACGTATGGCGATCATTCAGAACGGCTCGTCCCTGTTCACGGGTGATGCAGGCAGCGGTGCTTCGGAGATACGCCGATATGTTATCACAGAGGATATGGTCGAAGCGATCATTCAGATGCCGACAGACCTGTTTTACAACACGGGCATTTCCACCTATATTTGGGTGCTGACAAAGGGCAAGCCTGCACACCGTTTGGGAAAAGTTCAGCTCATCGACGCTTCAAAATGCTTTGTGAAACGCCGCAAGAACATCGGCAACAAGCGTGTTGACCTTGATGACAAGTGCATTGAGCTTATCATGAAAGCCTACATGGAGTTTGAAAACGAAGTATATACCGACGGCGAGCTTGTTGTGGAGTCAAAGACTTTCGACAATGATTTCTTCGGCTTTACAAAGGTGACTGTCGAGACAGCACAGGCAGATGAAAACGGCAAGGCTGTTCTGAAAAAGGGCAAGCCGCAGGCTGTCAAGGGTGCAAGCGACAGCGAGATCATTCCGCTTTCGGAGGATATTGACGAGTATATCGCAAAGAACGTCCTGCCGTACAATCCGCTGGCATTTGCTAACCGAAAGAAAGACAAAATTGGCTACGAGATACCTTTCACAAGGCTTTTCTACAAGTTTACCGCACCGCAGTCCTCGGAGGATATCTTTGCGGATATCAAGGCACTGGAGGAGGAAGAAACAACACTGATGAAGGAGCTGTTTGGTAATGCGTGAGATGAAAGATAGCGGAGTGGCTTGGATTGGGGAAATTCCTGAGCAGTGGGATATTTCGACTATAAATTCACTATACACTCTTAGAAATCAGAAAGTAAGTGACCGTGATTATCCGCCGCTTTCCGTTACAATGAAGGGAATCGTTCCTCAGCTTGAAACAGCGGCAAAGACAGATGCACATGATGACAGAAAACTTGTAAAGAAAGGCGATTTTGCTATAAATAGCCGTTCTGACCGCCGTGGTTCATGCGGAATATCTGATTATGACGGCTCGGTATCACTCATCAATACAGTTTTAACTCCTCGTGGAGAAATGCACCCTGTTTATTATAATTGGCTGTTTCATTCTTCAAGTTTCGCAAATGAGTTTTATCGCTGGGGACATGGTATAGTTGATGATTTATGGACTACTCGCTGGCAGGAAATGCGGAACATTACGATCCCCGTTCCTGAGTATGCTGTCCAACAAAAAATCGCCGCCCACCTCGACCGCAAATGCACCCAGATAGACGCTCTCATCTCCAACGCACAGCAGCAGATCGAAAAGCTGAAAGCCTACAAGCAGAGCGTTATCACCGAGACTGTCACAAAGGGGCTTGATCCTGATGTGCAGATGAAAGATAGCGGGGTTGAGTGGATCGGGGAGATACCGGAGCATTGGAAAATCGCAAAAATTAAAATTGGAGTAACGAAGGTCGGAAGTGGAAAAACACCGCTTGGTGGAGCAGAAACATATTCCAGCGAAGGTGTTTTATTTCTTAGAAGTCAAAATATATACGACGAGGGAATCAATCTTGATTCGCCAACATATATCACAGATACTATTGATGAGGAAATGAAAGGCACAAGAGTTAAACCGTATGATGTTCTTCTAAATATTACAGGTGGTTCTATTGGAAGATGTTGTATTTTCCCACCAGAATTAGAAAGAGCAAATGTTAATCAGCACGTTAGTATTATACGAGTAATAGACAGTATTTTTACTCCGGATTATATGCACTACTATTGGAACTCAAATATTGGAAAGATGTCTATTTCACTATATCAAACAGGCGGAAATCGTGAAGGCATGAGTGCTGATGCGATAAAAAACTCTCCAATAATGGTTATACCAATACAAGAGCAAAAAGTAATCACTACCTACCTCGACCACAAATGCTCCCATATAGACAAGCTCATCACCCTCAAACAGCAGAAGATCGAGAAGTTACAGCAGTATAAAAAATCCCTGATATACGAATATGTCACAGGCAAAAAGGAGGTATGACCTTGGAAACCAAAGAAAAACGCTTTGAACAGGATATCGAGACTTTCTTCCTCTCCGATGAGGGCGGATATGTTTCGCTGAAAAGCAGTCAATTCGATGTTGACAAGTGCATCTGTATGGACGAGCTGTGCAGGTTCATCGAAAAGACACAGCCGAAAGCCTGGGCGAAGTATCTCAAATACTACGGCGAGAACGCACAGGAAAAGCTCTATTTCCGCCTTGAAAAGTGCATCAGCGAACAGGGCTTGATATACGTTCTCCGTCACGGCATCGAAGATCTCGGCATCAAGCTGAAAGTTTGCTATTTCAAGCCCGAAACTGCCCTCAATGACCTCGATGTGGAGCATTATGAAGCAAATATCCTCGGCTGCACAAGGCAGTTCCGCTATTCTCCCCACAACACCAATACCATTGACATGGTGCTGTCAGTGAACGGTATCCCCGTTGTTTCGATAGAGCTGAAAAATCAGCTCACCGGACAGGACTATCAGTGTGCCATCAGGCAGTACAAAAACGACCGCAGCAGCAAGGAGTTCTGCTTCCGCCTTGATCACCGTTTCCTTGTATACTTCGCTGTTGACCTCTATGAAGTATGGATGACAACACAGCTCAAAGACGGCAGCACCTATTTTATGCCGTTCAATCAAGGTTCAAACGGTGCAGGTGTCAGCGGCGGTGCAGGCAACCCCGACTATCCCGACGGCTATGCAACGCACTACCTCTGGGAAGAAGTATTGCAGCGTGATTCCCTCATGGATATTCTTTATAGGTTCATTTCCCATGTCAAGGAAAAGGACGAGGAGACAGGCAAGACTAAGGAAAAGCTGCTGTTCCCACGTTATCATCAGTATGATGTGGTGCGGAAAGTCCTTGCCGATGTCAAGGAGAACGGCTCGGGCAAAAACTACCTGATACAGCACAGCGCAGGTTCGGGCAAGTCAAACTCTATTGCGTGGATCGCCTATCGCCTTGCATCAATCCACGATGCCAATGACGAAGGTATATTCGATTCCGTTATCGTAGTCACAAACCGTGTCGTTCTCGACGGACAGTTACAGGACACGATCAACAGCTTCGAGCATAAGGTCGGCTTGGTAGAAGCAATAGACGATAAGAAGAATTCTCACAGCCTTGCAGAAGCGATCAACGACGGCAAGAAGATCATTATCAGCACCGTGCAGAAGTTCCTGTTCGGCTACAAGGATATGGACAGCTATAAGGGTAAGAAGTTTGCTATCATCATTGATGAAGCACATCAGGGACAGAGCGGCGAAAGTGCAAGAATGCTCCGCAGAAGCCTGATCGACATTGATGTAGCCGTAAAGGAATACGCAGAGGAACAGGAGATCGACGTGGAAGATGTTGACCTCACCGATGAATTTATCAACAGCGTAGTAGGTCAGGGCAGACACGCAAACCAGTCTTTCTTTGCTTTTACCGCAACACCGAAAGGTCCGACGATCGAGGTGTTCGGCACTGAGTATATCGGTGCTGACGGTACACCAACAAAAATGCCGTTCCATGTATACTCCATGAAACAGGCTATCGAGGAAGGATTTATTCTTGATGTGTTACAGGACTATACCACGATCCGTGAAGCATTTAAGCTCGTCAAAGTTTCCGAGGACAATCCCGAACTGATAGAAGGTGCGGCATCGAAAGCACTGTTCAAGTATTATAAGAAGCACGGCTATACGATCACACAGAAAACAGAAATGCTCATGGCGAATTTCCTTGCAAACGGCAGATTCCAGATAAACGGAAAAGGAAAAGCTATGGTCGTTGCCGACAGCAGAGCCAACGCAGTACGTTATTACCTTGCAATCAAGCAGTATTTGAAAGATCACCCGCGGGAATCCGCAGGGTGCGATGTTATGATCGCATTTTCAGGCGAGATCACGCTGGAAGAAATGCCCATGGAAAAGCCGTTTACCGAAGCATCAATGAACCTTGACGAAAACGGTAAATACATCACGACTGACAAGAAGTTCAGAAAGGTGTTCCACAGCAGTCAGTATAATATCCTTGTTGTAGCAAATAAGTATCAGACAGGATTTGATGAACCGCTGCTGCATTCCATGTATGTGGACAAGAAGCTGAAAAGCGTAGCAGCCGTGCAGACACTTTCTCGTTTGAACCGTACTTGCTTCGGAAAGGCAAGCACTTTTGTTCTTGATTTTGAAAATACAGAGGAAGACATCAAAAAAGCGTTCCAGCCATTCTATGAGGAATCTTCCATGGAAGGTGCAACAGACCTAAATGTGGTGTATGATCTCAGGAACAAGCTGAACGAGTATATGCTGTTCAATTATGATGATGTCGAGAAATTCAACGACTTTATGTCAAAGCAGACAGGGAAAGGGCAGAATGCAGCAGCACTCGGCAAGCTCGCAGGAATGTTCCGACCTGTGATTGACAGATACAGAGATCTTTCCGAGGACGATCAGTATGCAGTCCGTGACTATCTCCGCAAGTTTACAAGAACTTATGCGTATATCACCCAGATCGTCAGACTGCACGACAAAGACCTGTTTGCTGAATATCTGTACACTTCCAATCTTCTGAGACTGCTTCCGAAATCAGGAAAGGATATCGTTGATATAGATGACAAAGTCAGACTGGAATATGCTAACCTGAAAGAAACACATAACGGAGCGATCATACTTGACGAAAAGAAAGTTGTATGGGTGCCAGCAGGAGCAACTGCTCCCAAGAAGCCTAACAAGAAAAAGGACACTTTACAGAGTATCATAGATAAGGTCAATGAGCGATTTGACGGTCAGTTCACCGATGCAGACAGGGTTATTATCGAAGGTATCTACCGTATGTTCATGGACGATAAAGACGTTAAGAAGTTCAAGAAATACGCCAGCGACAACAGCACAGAAATGTTTGTTAATTCCCTGTTCCCGGAGAAATTCAAGGAGATCGTTACACAGTGTTTTCTTGAGAACAACGAATCATTCCAGAAGCTGTTCAACGATCCTGAGTTTTATCAGAAAGTGCAAGATGTTATGGCAAAAGAGTTGTATAAGTCGTTGAGGAAAAACTCATAAGATTTAAGAGCCGTATGTGAGTTAAGCTCATTACGGCTCTTATAGGATAAAATGTAAATCTGTAACAGAGAGGAGAAAAATATAATGGATGCACCTTTACGCATAGACGAGCAGATAATGAACAGTGACAGAGTTATTTGCCGTCATATTGATAGCATAGAAAAATCTACAATTGGAGAAATATCTCAGGACATTCTTTCGCATCTTCGCCATTTCGTCGAACATATTATGCTGAAGATTTATGCCAATGGAGAGGATATCGAAGATTCACATGAAAATGTTCAAAAAGCAGTAAAGTATGTTAAAAGCCAGATGAAATTGAAGCATATTGCACGTTTTCATCGTTTCTTGCAGGTATCTGTATCTCATAGAACTTTAGCAGAAGAAAATGCTAATCGATTGATGCTCAAATATTATGAATATCTTCTGAGAATAAAGAATTATCTTCAGGACAATTATTCTATGGAAGTCCTCCATAACCTTGAAAAGTTTCCTATTGAAATAGATGATAGTTATAAAGAATACTATGAGAAGATTTCTGAGAAAATTGAATTATACCATACTCCTATAAGAGAAGGATTTCGATTTGACCGGTTTTATATCCAATCAATAAAGCCATTTTTTGTAAACGGGAAAGTATACTATGAAGTCGCATTCATACCGGCAAATGATAAAGCAAGCAAAACAGATCGGATTATTGCGTTTACAGACATTGAATTATCCGATTATTACGCTGTCAGATTTGCTATAGCCAATATTTCAATTGAAATTTTTGGAAAAACCATGCCAATACGAGTTATTGTCAATTGGGAAGTGAATATTCGTCCTTGTGAATTCGATAATTTTGCAAAACTGATTTACAAGAATGCCCCTAAGTTATCTAAAGCCGAACAGAAGCATTTATCACAATATTTAACTGATACCGGAGCAAATTTATCCGAGCTCCTTGATATTTCAGATGAAGTCTTTGCTAATTTACGCAGTAAAATCGTTCCAAATTCAAGTTCCACATTTTTCTTTGATATTCTGGATTATTGCAGAGAGCTTGCGAAGAACCATCGTCCTGGTGCGAATATACTAAAGTATTTATTATTTCATATGACAAACCGGATAATAAAGGCACAATACAAAAAGCACTGGAATGAAAGAAACCGTGAATATACAGGTAATTTTAGATTATCTGGTCTATATCTTCATTATAAATGCATTCCATTTGATCAAATGCCGTTTTGTTCTTCACTTAGAAAACACGTTCCAAGCATATCAGATATCTTTGACTGTTTTGATGTTGCAGGTCGTGAGCATGAGGTCTTAGCTTGGCATATCAGACATAATACTGAACAAAAAGGAATTCTGTTTACACCGTTAGAAAAAGCGGAAGGTAGTGATTCCCATAAGTATAAATACTTCGATGATGTTGAAACATTGGTAAGAATATATAACAGCAAACTATATGATAATGACACGCAGCAAGCACGTAAGTTGATAATTAAGAATGAACATATTTTTATTGAAAGCTATAAAAATGATACTGTTTCTATAATTCAAACTGTAAAAAGCCTGACCACTAAAGGGATTCCTAATCACGCTAACACCGCAAAGCATTGGATAAATACTCAAGATAATAGTGATCTGTCAGATGAAAAAAAAGATGCCTTAATCAATTTGTTTGATAAATCGAAAGTTGCTTTGATTTATGGTGCAGCAGGAACGGGAAAAACGACATTGATCAATTATATTTCAACATTTTTCAAAGACTACTCCCGGTTGTACTTAGCTCACACAAATCCAGCAGTAAACAATTTGAAAAGAAAAGTGAACGCATCATCAAAATGCAATTTTATGACTATCACCAAATTTAATAATCCGTATGCTAAAGATGTAAAAAGAGATTATGATATTCTCATAATAGATGAGTGTAGTACTGTAAGTAATAAAAGTATGAGAAAGGTTCTTGAACTTGCTCAGTACGAGCTTTTAATTTTGGTAGGAGATATATACCAGATCGAGGCTATAGAATTTGGAAATTGGTTTAATGCAGTAAGATTCTTTATCCCTCCAACATCAGTATGCGAATTAAAAAAACCATTTAGAACAGAAAGTAAGCAATTATTAGACCTATGGGATAATGTCAGAAAAATGCAGGGTAATAATGAGGATAGTGATGTTCTTGACAGATTACAAGCAGGTGAGTTTTCGGCAGAACTGGATACTTCAATATTCACTTCTGCAGCAGAAAATGAAATTATACTTTGCTTAAACTATGGAGGACTTTACGGTATTAATAATATCAATCATTTCATGCAAGAAAACAATAACGGTAAAGAGATTTATCGTGGCATACAAAGATACAAAGTCGGTGATCCTATTCTATTCAACGATGCTGCCGATTCGTTTTTTAGCAGTGATGAAGACGAAGTTCCTGTTATTCATAATAATATGAAAGCTAAAATCGTAGATTTCGCTGTTTTAAATGAAGGTCAGGCAAATGAGTCGATTCAATTTGATGTCGAACTTGATAAACCTCTTATAGAATTAAATATGGACAATCGTAACTTCAACATCATAGGAACGAATCAGGAGGGAAACTCGATTATTCGGTTTGAAGTCTTTAAGAATAAAAGCACTGACGAGGACGATGACGAAACTTCAAGGGCTACGGTTCGTTTCAAATAGCTTATGCTGTCTCAATCCATAAAGCACAAGGTTTGGAATATGACTCTGTTAAAATAGTTATAACCGATGAAATAGATGAACTTATAACTCACAGCATATTCTATACTGCAATTACTCGTGCTAAGAAAAGACTGAAGATTTATTGGTCTAAATCTGTTGAACAGAAAATACTTGAAAGAATCAAGCCTATTGATAACCGTCAGGATATCGCATTATTGAAAAGCGAAATAGTCTGAGGTGATTTTAGGAGAGCGAGCTGCCGTCACTGACACCTCGCCCTCTTAGATTATTTGTCAGCATCACTGCACTCGTCAAGTCCGTGCATAAGCTGAATATAAACGCACTCCACACGTTCATGTTCCTCGCCGTCCGTGGACATCATTATTTCAAGGAAATATGCCTTTGCTTCTTCGTAGTCCGTCCAGACCTCACGCCTGCCGTTGCATAAAGTAGTGACCTTGCGTGTTCTCGGCATTGCCAATTCAGATATTTTCAACATAGCTGTTCCTCCAAAAAGATTTATTGTGAATCCATTATAGCGGATAATTCTTCCGGAGTCCAGCTCTGCGGAATAATTGTAACCATTCTTGTGAAGTGCGCAGCAATTTCAAACGCCGATCCGGTGCAGGGCGCACATATTAAAATTGGTGCTGTCGGGATTTCTCCTGACAGCACCTTTTCTCTTATCGCTTCAACTGCAAGACCTTCGTTTGCAGAAACAGCAGAGGGTCGATGATCTGACCGGCAAGGCTCTCGACTTCTTCAATATCTTCCTTGTAAACCTTGTTCGTGACATTTGCACGACGGGC
>ENA-ORTB01003325-ORTB01003325.1-human-gut-metagenome-genome-assembly--contig:-NODE-3325-length-12763-cov-4.399748_pt1 | contig 12763 bp, 13 predicted proteins | sample MGYA00241905_ERZ509174 | MGnify/ENA primary metagenome ERZ509174 (study PRJEB26280, sample SAMEA2338851) | human gut metagenome | biome: human gut; feature: human-associated habitat; material: faeces...
TTAATATCCTGAAAAGCGTAGTCCACAGTTACATTGTGAGAAGAGCAAATGGAGGCAATGCGATCACCGATGACCTCTTTAAACTCCTTCTCGATATCCTTGCGGATAATAAATACCACATGATTAAAACCAGCCTCAATCGCATCATGAATTGAGTAGTCCATGATGATATGTCCAGCATCATCGACCGGCTCCAACTGCTTAATTCCTGTTCCGAAACGGCTGCCGATTCCGGCTGCCATAATAAGTAATGTTGTGTTCATACTCTCTCCTTCCTACTCTTCTTTCAATTCAGATTCATTTTTCCAAATTCATTAATTATCAAGACTAATAAAACGCCCTTGCTATCATCAAACTCTGAAATTGATTTTTCAATAGCTCAGTAGTCAACAATAATAGATTGTTTCGTCATGCATTCCGTTTTCATAATAAACTAATTTATGTACTTTAGCCGGAACACCTGCTCCGTTGCCTGCCACTCACCACGTAGAGGTAGCACTTTTGAGTAGCGCAGCCATGCTGGGAACATGGTCTTTGTGAAAATCCACTTCTTTTCTATCAGTAGCGATACTATACCTAACTCAGTGGATAGCAAAAAAGATCAACTACTGTGGCATTAAAATGATAAGCTGGTTCAGTCACAAGCAATTATGATGCTTAATAATGGCTTATGCGATACCCGCAAGTCAAATAGATTCCTTTATCTGAAAAATGCTTACTGGGAGGAACTTGTATTAGCAGAGTTCCAAATTTTAGATAACCTCCATTTAAACTTAATTTAATCAACATAACATCTATTCTTCACTGCTTTATCGATTCAACTTGTTGAGATAAACTCTTGACTTAATTAATTCTATTAATACTGATAATACTATTAATTCAAAAACCGCAATAACATAAATCAATACCGGATTATTAGCGAAAAAAGCCAATGGCTGAATAAATTCTCTAGTGGCTTTTCCGAAATATAAGCAGTGCAAAAACCACATGTTTGATGAATTTTTACCACAGCGACTTATAATTCTTCCAACGATCGATTCTACATTTATTTCGAGCTTTGCTATCGCATACACAAGCATCAAACAATAAACAAAATCTAACGCTGAAATAAAATATCGACCAATAAAACATACTATGATCAGAAAAATTGACACGACATATTTATTCACTCTTCCTAGGCATCTATCAATTTTCTCTAACCATTTGTACTTATAGCTCATAAAACCAACTGCGATACAAGGAAACCAATGTTTCAGATTGTTAAAGAGTGTTTTAATCTCGCCACCTAACGGCAATTTCTTCAGCATTGCAAAGATTATGATAGGGATTATTACACCAACCACTACTCCAACTTCTGCATTCTTGCTCATTAGTTTTTGCAATGGAACCATTACAATGATAGAAATGCAATAAAACGGAACATACCATGCAAAAATCATCACATAAGAACTTAATCCTAGAAGTTCCTTTGAAATTGTTAATGGTGATATTGAATTTCCACAGATTATTATTGCAACTATCAGTGCCGGAATTGCAATGCACCAGTAATTAAACAACAACTTCTTAATTTTCAAAAGGGCTTCTTTCCATGAAACATTTTTGAAAGCAAATGTCCAGCCATTTATAAACGCAAAAATACAAACGCAAAGCTTTGTGGGCGAATTAAATAGCGTGGCAAACCTTAAATTTGGCTCGTACCCCCCCCCGTAATAATCCACGAAGGGAATGTATAGAAATGATGAACAAGCATTAGGAGAATTGCAAAGCCTTTAATTATATAGCTCTGTTCCTTGCTGATCATATTTTTAGTTGTACTTTTCATCACTTCATCCTCCATGTTCACATCTACTTTCTAGCATCTTGCAATGCACCGACGTTTTTAATCAATGTGTTCTGACATATTCGATAAACTCTCCATACGAATTGAATATAGATTGGCTATTCAAGAATTCTCTCTTTACTTCTTCCGTGTTATCGTTAGGTGTATCCATACCCATTTTTGTTTAATTTAAGAATATTTCTAGTGTTTTTATGGTACAGTTTTATACACACACTATCCTCGTCAAGACATCGTATTTAACGTTTTTCTTTATAAATACTACATGATTGAAGCCGGCCTCAATCGCATCATGGATTGAGTAGTCCATGATGATATGGTTTGCATCATCGACCGGCTCCAACTGTTTTATTCCTGTTCCAAATCGGCTGCCGATTCCGGCCGCCATGATAAGTAATGTTGTTTTCATATCTCTCTTCATATCTCTCCTTCCTATGCTCGTGCTGCTTTTATCGGACATACCTTAATGCACTGGTAGCACCGCACGCATTTGTTTTCATTTATCTTTGGATATTCAAAGCCTTCTTCGTCCTCGACCATAGAAATAGCCTCTTTCGGACAGATGGCATAACAAGCCGTACATCCACAACATTCTTCTTTTCTTTTATATAATATTGGAATCTCTCTTTCCATCTTTTACCACCAACTTTTTGATTTTTCTCTTAATCTTGCTCAAAAGCAACTTAGCATCATTTTTTAGTCCGATGCCACCGTATTTCTTGGCAACATACTCAAACGATTTATTTTTAAAGTCACTCCAGAACTGCTCTCTATTATCTGGTTTTGGAAATGGAGCTTTAAGAGGCGGCTGCATACTGTCCTCTAGCTTTGTCTGCTTCCAAATCAGTCTCTTTTTTACTTTTTCAAAGATTTTTTCTCCAGACTCATTATTTACTAGCACCAATGAAACGCCCTTGTTATCATCAAACTCTGGTGCGGCTTTCTCGATCCCCCAGTAATCTGCAATTGTAATATCTCCTGGATGTATTACAGACTTATAGGGACATTCATAGCAACTCGGCCGCAGCACGGTATGCCCATAGAAAAGTTCCTTGAATACCTGACTACTCGTAGTCTTTCCATTTTCAAAAAAAAGCGTTTCTACATGATCATGCCATCCAAAGTCTTTCTTATTTCGGAAGTCCACACTTGCAACTTCAGAGTGCATTTTCTGCTCTTGCCAACGCAGATATGCCTCCCATATTTTTTTGCTTGGTACTCCGTGACAGACAATATCCACGCAGAATAAGTTATCATACTCTTTTCCAATGTATTTTTTCAATCCTGCTACCTGACAGGAAGTTCCAGAAAAAAGTACACTTCTCTTAGCATCGAGATCTGTTTTGACACTTTTAAATGTATCACCTAGTTTACTCTGGATATATTTTGAGCCTCGCATTCGATTACGATCTTCCTCATTATCAGTGCGAATATGTACGGCATCAAATTCATCCGTCAAAACACACCCATAGACCACACCACCGTTGGATAAAACCTGATCCGAAAGAGCTGTAAAAATACCACCAGATCTGGAGGCTGCTCTTGTCGCTTCATCCTTATGTTTTACTGCATATACTTTAGGCTGCTTCCAGTTCATTATACCGCCCTCCTTTCGGAGTAATTAGCATAACAGATACTACCTTCTGTGTACCCCCCATTATTTTGAGGAGTTTATTCTTAATTCTTGTTTTCATTGGAACTGACCCATATTTCTTCATCACGAAATCAATTCCTTTCTTCTTATATTCATTCCAGAACTCTTCTCTTTCTTCAGACTTTTGGGGCGGAGCTTCAAGATTTGCCTGCCAACATTGTGTTGTATTACTTGATCTATAATCCAACTCACTTTGAATCTTTTCAAATAGTTCTTCTCCTCGGTTCGTATGAATCAAGAATAACGAATTACCATAAGAATCATAGAAATCCGGAATGGGCTCCTCGATATGCCAGAAGTCGCCTATAGTCATATCTGTTTTTCTTTCTGTAGTCGCATAAGGGCATTCATAGCAAGAGGGCCGCGACGCACACCGGTTATAAAACACTTTAACATAATCCTTGATTGACTTTTTCTCCCCATTGACCTTCACATAAGCTATTGGAGATTTCCAGCCATTGCGTTTATCTTTGAATGTGCGGAATGTTATCTTTCCATCTTTCTTCTGAACGGATTCAGCATATTCTCTCCACAACTTCGGGCTTGGAGAGCCATGACAAATAATGTCTACTATATACACTCTGTCTCGGATTTCTTTTATTTCGTTGAATTTCCGAAAGCCATCTGATTGACAGCCCATGCCGACAAAGAGCATTTTCTTCCCCGAATTTTCCATCAACCAGCGATAGGCTTCCCGGAAAATGACGCCTGGTTTACTCTGCATATATTTCGACCCTTTTGCTCTTTCACGCTGATCTTTATCTAGAATCATCTGGAATTCTGTCGTGTGGTTCTCATAGTTATAGATAGCCGCAACCACAGCATTGCCATTTTTCAAAAAGAAATCAGAAAGTGCGGTAAACGCACCACCAGAAGAACTATCATTTAGGTTTTCCCTATCTTTTAATCGTCCGGCATAAACCCTTGTACTTATTAGCTCAACATTCGTTTTCATGATATCCCCCTTTACTAGCAATGCACAAAACATATGCAGATTTCAATAATGTTCAACTTTATAAAATTCAATTCAATTTAGAATGACATATATTACAATTATTCTCTACCGCAATTCCGCCAACCACACAATTATTTTCAACTACTTTTTTTTCTTTTTTTAATCGAATCAACTCCCAGTCTCCACATTTCATCGTTACTAATTCGCAAATAAGCAATTGTCGCTATGCAAAAAAAGAATCCTCCAGCAAGAATTTGAATCGCTAGAGTTGAGACACTTACGCCAAGTTTAATCCCAATCCTATCCACTAATACTGCCATAATTAATCCAATAATTAGTATAGGAGAGTACGACATAATATACTTGCGCATTGGAAGTTCATTTTTAACCGCAACCATTTGAACTAGCATTACAGAAAATTCAGCAACAATAGTGCCAAATGCTGCCCCATTTGCCTGATATTTAGGGATTAACATCCAATTTATAATGAGATTCAAAATTGCCCCTACCATTGTCGAAGTCAAATAAATACTATCTCTTTTGTTTGGGATTAAATACTGTGTCCGTATTACATTTGCCCAGGCAATAAAAAACACTGTAACAGATAATAATCTAATTATTTCCCCACAAGCTATAAATTCATCACCAAAAAACACAGGTGCCAATACGCTGCTAACTCCCATCAATCCAAAAGCAATTGCCGAAGATAATAGTGTTACGAGTTTAGCGGATATTCTGATGTAGTCATCTACCCTTTTCTTATCTCCATTTGCAACAATATTAGACATCCTCGGTAACATAACCGTGCCTAATGCTGTAATTATTCCCATTGGAATATTTATAATTTTTTCTGCGTTATTATAAAAGCCCACTTGATCGTAACTTGACATATTCCCAAGCATAATTTTATCCATAACCTTATAGATACTATATGCTAGAACCGGTATAAATAAAATTAACACTGGCTTAATATTAGAAGTGATTTCTTTAACACTGCATTTTTCAAACGAAACATATTTCTTAACATATAGCCACAGATATGCTTGACTGAATAATGTTCCAGCGGACATTATTAATGTATATTTCCATAAGTCACTAGGCTTATGAACAAAAACAAACATTAAAACAACCGTTGAAATCTTGATTAGCGTATTTCTAGCAACTGTCAGTTTAAATTGTTCAAGTCCGAAAAATAGCCATCCAATATCAAACAGTCCTGATGTAACATAAATTAACTGCAGAAGAACAATCAATCTATTATCTTTAACAAACAGAACAAGATAAATTGCATATGCCAATATTGCGATTGAAAATGTTATGACCTGCAAAGAATAAATGCTACTAAACGTCTTATTCAATTTTTCTCTATCATCTCTTACCGCAGCTACACTTCGATTTCCATGGTTTCCAATTCCAAGCATTGCGATAAGTAAAAAATAGTATGCCACTGAATATGTATAGGAGTATACGCCAACTGCAGTCGCACCTAATGTTCTTGAAATATATGGTGCTGTAATCAACGGAAGTATCACTAATAATATTTGATATAAAACATTATATAAAAAATTTTTCTGTAATGATTTCATCTAAGCAATTCACCTATCATATACTATTCATAATTTTATCTAAATAAGAAAAAGCATCACTTCTCAATTTAGAAATCAGAGCATCTGTATTTGCATAATCAATAGTTTTCGTAAAATTCTGATTAGGCAAATCATCGATAACCTGATATCTGTCTGCCAGTCCTAACTGTTTTAAAATCGCTATAGCCCGATCATCCCCCGGCTTATTAACAGATGGTGCCCTGTAAGACCAAAAATTCTTATGAAACATTGCCGAAAAAAGAGTTCCATGAAATGATTGTGTTAAGACCCATTCCGCATTCTCCATCAAAGTTAAGAATACAATTGGTCCAGTCATTTTATATCTTTTAATACCATACTTGTCCAACCTATATGCAGCCCATGATTTACTATCTAGCACATAAACTGGCATCCCCATTTTCTCTGAAATCTTCTGAATTGCAGCATTTGCCTCTGGTCGATTATGGAAGAAAGCATAATTGAAAATAAATTTTTCATCCATTTGAGGAATACTAAAACTCTGCAACCATTCTTCATGACTCAACAGTAACGTTGGATCCGCTATAATTGGAACTTCTCTTCCTATCAGTTGCTCAAGCCATTTTTTTCCATTAGGTTCACGAACTGAAATAAAATCAAATTCATTCAATAGCCTTCTATACTTTTGAGTATCTTTTACAACTTCATTTAAGTTGTTTCCCCCAAGGCTAGGAGAATATGCGGCTTTTTTGCTGTCATGAATAAAATCTAAGAAATACGCATCATCTGCATCAGGGCATAATACGTTCCAAACCTGATCTCCACCAGCTATTATTACATCATATTTTCCATCAAGAGACTCCAACTCCTTATGACTTCTAAATTGACGCTCAGTTGTATGTAAATACTTTTCCTTAAAATTAATATAATCTCTTCGATACTGATTAACCAGTTTCCAATGCCTGATTGTAAGCAAATTATGCTTAAGTGCACTTCTTTTTAATCTAAAATCAAATAACCCATATAAATTCCGCGATCCTTTATTAGAGAAGTCAATAATTTCAACTTCAGCACCATAGCGTTTTTCAAGTACTGTCTGAAGTGCATATGCTTGTAGCATAGAACCACAATTATGAGAAGAATGAAATGTGATAATGCCAATTTTTTTCTTGTTCATATATATCCCCTTTTCAATTTGTTATTCGATCACGCAAGTTAAAAATAATATCCTTATCAATCACGTAATCAAACTTTCTTGCAAAAATTTCTTTTCTACTATTTAAAAGTCCTTTGTCATCTATTCTGAAAACATACGGATTTCCTCTCTGAAAATCTACATATCTCATATTGTAGTATCTTTTTGAATCTTCATCAAAATACATGTTCAAGGAATATGAAGAGTTATATAGCAAAGTTTGCAAAAACACTTCATCACAACAGCGCGTAAATCTGTATTGTTTTTGAATATCTTCTTCTTTACTTATTACATATCTGGCAAACTCATGAGTAATACTAAACCAATTAGCTCCTTTTTTTATTGGCTCAGAAATATGCTTTATTCTATTTATACCTAGAAGCTTTTGTACTCTAATTAAAAGAGCATCCAGCTTAAACAAAAAATTTTTTTTATTTCCATAAAGATCTTGGAATAACCGATATTGAGCCATTCTATTTGTCACATCATCTACATCCATCTTATAATCGTAGCTAACAAACTGCATTCCTTTATGGATTTCAAAAAAATTATAAATCTCATTTTGTGATTTCAATGGGAGATCCACTCCTGAAATCAAATGATAATAATCGTGGTATGTATTGGTGGCTTCTTTAAGTAAATCTAATTCTAATTGAATCTGAGAATATCCACCCCAAGTAACAGACCGGCGTTCAATAAAATGAATTTTTGCTTTTTTTACTATCTGACAAAATTCTTCTTCCTTAAATTCTTTACACTTTTTATCCACGTGCAGATATATCTCATTTCTTTCGTCATCAATCAGATGAAGAAGAATCTGTAATAACTGCATTTGGTGATGCGCAGCTACTAAATAGGCATGACCCATTATGATATACCTCCGTTTCTCTAAATTGAAATTTCTTTTTCATTAAATGCATGATAGCTAACTGCTATAAGCATCGAAATCGATGACAAATAAGTAAATAACTGTGCCTTATCATAGAGAACATTTCCAGAATACCCGTAAACAATAAACAAAATTTGCAAGCTTATCGAAAACCATAGCAGACCTTTCCACACATTGCTCAAGCAGGAATTTTTAAAAAGTCTTAATGAATACACTAAAGAATAAAACATAAAAAAGCCAAAAAGCACAATCCCCACAATGCCAGTTTCTCCAAGCAATTCATAGTACATACTATGAGCATACATATTCCAGCGAGAGCCCTGATACACATATCCTACATTATCAGAAAAGGCTTTATTAAAAGTATTAATTCCATATCCAATAATGGGTTTATCTTTAAACATTTCTATACAGTAATTCCAAAACATCAATCTCCCACCCGCGGATGTATCCTCGGAAGCCTCCATAAAACGGTCTACGATATTACTGGTTTGTGGAATTGTAATTGTAATCACAAAAACAGCAACTAGTGCAATCGCTCCCCCTAAGATTATCTTTACCGATTTACTCTTAAAGTCGAACAGCTTAAGGGCGACACCAATTTCCAGTAAAATAATAACACATAACATTCGCTTACTCGTTAGCATAGTAGCTAAAAAATAAAGCAGGATAAGCAAGTAATTACTCTTATTCAATTTTTTGTCATTAAAAACAAAAAAAGATAACTCTGCACATATTCCTATTACCATCGTATATGCTGCTTTAGCTTTTTCACCTGTCAAACCACTATAGATGCCTCTAGATATCTCATTTTGTATTACAGAGCTTCTTCCTGGGGCAATGACATTCGATACAGCTAATATAAAATTCGGTGCAATAACCTCCACCAAAATTGAAACAGCGAAAAAAAGGCAAAAAAATCTTATCATATTGATGTAAGTATAAACGGTAGTTTCTTTCCACGAAAAAAAGCAAAAAACTCCGCCAATGATAAATACCGGAATCATGCTTTTGGAGGCGCTAAAATCATATGATTGTACAGTATTAATTATCAAAAATATAAGCCATGCCAAATATATCCCTATAATTCTACTCGTATATTTATTAGATCTTATTTGTTTCCTATCTCCCCATATGAATGAAAAGAACCCAACTAAATATAAAAGCGGTGTTACATAGCCAATAATAATTGTATTCCCACTAAAAAGAATAAGCGTCAAGATCAAAACTAATACTGACCTTTTTTGAATTTTTAAGCTTACCATATGTGACCACCTTTCCAATATATATTACTCTGATATAATTCTGTTAATATAAGCTTTCGACAATTTCTTCATAGCTTCCAACTTGTGTTCAGCATTCAAATAATCTATATCTTCAAGATTGTCTGGCGAAAAAAAACCATCTACCAATTGGCTTTCTAAGGCAAGCAATGAAAGCACATTAGTCAATCTCGAATTATCATGATTCGGGTTTACGTTTTTTATTACAAAAAAAACTTTTTTAAAAATAATAGAAAAAACCGTGCCATGAAATGAATTAGTAACTACATAATCTGCATTTTTTATGTAGCCTAAGAACTCTTCTGGACTAGGGTTTACTGTATTGTTTTTGTTTTTCATAGCAAACAAGTTGTCTAATGTACAAAAAATTATTTTTTCGTGTTTACTTTTTGCCAATTTATTAGCAAATTCTACAACTTCATTTGGCATCGACAAAGAATAAACAAAAATATAATGTTCCTCTGTAACATTAGTTGCAACCTTATTCCACTCTTCGCCGCTCAACAGTAACGTTGGATCCAGATCCAGACTGATACCTTCCCTATTTTCATCGGACAATATAGATGAGAGCTTTCTTTGTGCAATCTCCTCACGAACGGAAATATGATTGAATCGCTTTAAATTACTCACAACTTCTTGAGACTTTAAAAATGTATCACTTGCAATACCTACACACGCTGCATAAGAATTGCATTTTATGGAATCCTTCACAAAGTCTAGGAAATAAGTCAAATCCCCGCCTGTACAAAATGGGCTCCATACTTGATCACTTCCTGTAATAAAAGAGTCGTATAGCTCGTTAGTCTCGCTGATATTATTTCTATTATATCCGTCGCCAAATTTTGCATCTAACAGATTCTTTTCAATAAATTGTTTGAATCTTATATTTCTCTTTTTTTGAATCGACCATGTAAGAACTTTTTTTATCTTAGTCTTGAAGCTATCTTCCCACAAAAATACTCTATTGTAGAAGTCTTCAATAGCAGGGCAATGATAATCTATAATATCACATTCATTGCCTTGATCTTTTATATATTTTTTAAGAGCATACGCTTGAAGACAAGCTCCATAATTAATTGCCCTATGAAAAGTTAATATTCCAATTCTTTTCATTTGTTATCACATTACTTTCCTTTGAATATTTTTAAAATAACTGTCAGTGTGTAATACTTTCGATGAACTAAAAGCCATTTTCTAATCTTGTCTGCCTTATTATTGAATTCAATTTGATTTAGCCTATCTTCAGCTCCAGATTGAATTATTACAAATTTAATATCTCTTTTTGAAACGTTATGATCTACTAAACCTTTTATATACCGTGTGATTTTATGTAATAGAAGACGATCATTTTCTTGACTTAAAATCCTATCCAGCGACTGTTTTTGTATAAAATTTCCCAAACAAGCATATAACTTCATTTCCTGTTCAATGAATGAAGTCTTAATCATTGCAGATGCGCTGTCATCATTTTTATAGTAATAATAGTAGGGAAGATTGATATATGTGAAACAATGAATGTATTGCAGATAATCCACAAACATACATAAGTCCTCACCCATATACATATCTGTAGGAAACTTCACGTCATTGTTGAGTAAAATATCTGCTCGAAATATTTTTTTCCACGGCTCGTTAAGCTTCTGGCTAAATGTAGCTTTATATAACTCCATCAAATCCGTGTTCTTTCCTTCATGAAGTATCTGCTCCTTTAAAATGAAACCTTTGCTTTCATTACCTTCATAATGTGGAAAAACAACTAGTTCTTCAGATAAATTATTTCTTAGATACTCAATCACTTTTTTTAGTGTTCCAGTATCGATAACATCGTCGATGTCTATATAGCAAATATATTTTCCATTTGCCTTTTTTAAAGCGTTATTACGTGCACCACTTACCCCTGTATTATTTTGCGAGATAATATTAATATTTACTATATCATTCGAAATATTTCTTAGTAGTTTCAGTGTATTATCTGTAGATCCATCATCCACAACAATGCATTCAACATCACAATCTAAAAGTGGCACTATTCTATTTATACATTTCTCTATATAGTTTTCAGCGTTGAATGCAGGAATAATGATACTTAACAATATCTGTGAATCCACCATTATTTACCCCTTATGACTGTTATAAGTTTTGCTGCAAGCAATGCCGGAATATACAGATGCATGTTTAACAGAATCAAATACATTTTTGCCGATTTTGGTAATCCATCACACTTTATTCCTTTTAAGACCTCTGTTTCCTTTATTTTCAGTCGAATATGCTTACTCGCAACAGTAATTTTTCTTTTGCTTTTTATCTCATGGAATACTGCCATGATAAGCCAATATGCTTTAAAAGCATTAATCTGCTCATCAATTATCGGATCACGTTTTCCAATTCGCCGCTCAATGTAGTCTGTTAACAGCTTATTATTATCAAATCGATTTGGATCATAACTATGAACCATTGATTCAACATTCAATTGGTTATAAATATATAATATATCGTCACAGAAAAAGACATTTTCGGCTGCATATAAGCATTCAAACACAAATGCGTTATCTTCACCCATGCGAATACGTTCCTCTTGGCAATAGTGTTTGAGTAAAAAATCCCGTTTAAATATTTTATTCCAAGCTACTGGAAAAATAAGCCCCGTACAAAATGGTTTGCGCGAATCATACATCATATAAGGGTAAACATCTGAGCGCAATTTATCTTTGTTATACAGTCCTTCAGGAACCGACTTCGGAATTTGTTCTTGTGTATCAGTAAATTGTCGTACCGCACTATACACAACCATTTCCACATCATATTTACTTACTGCCTTGCTCCATACAGTCTGAAGAAGATTCTCTGATATCCAATCATCTCCATCAACATAACAAATATAATCACCCTTTGCTTCTTTTATACCTGTATTTCTTGCCGCAACAAGACCAGCATTTTCCTTATGAATCACACGAACTCTTTTATCTTTTTTCGCATATTCATCACAGATTTTAGGACACTTATCTGGTGATCCATCATCAACCAAAATTAGTTCAAAGTCTTGAAATGTTTGCTTTAGAATACTGTCAATGCATTTATTTAAATACTTTTCCACTTTATAAATTGGCACTATTACAGAAAATGTTGTACTCATCCTTATATCTCCATTAATTTTTTAATTGCTGTGCGATATCAGCATCCACAATTTCCTCGCCGGTCTTATGCTTCAGCTGCTCTTTGGATGCCTCACTCAGACCATTGTTAATCACACAGTTCATATCGCAGGTGCTGCACTTGTCCAGATCCTCTTTGGTAACTTTGCCATCACGATAATCGCGGCAGATTTTCAGCTCATACATGCTGTACGGATGCTTGGTGAACAGAGCCTTGAACTTGTGAACCAGAA
>ENA-ORTB01003337-ORTB01003337.1-human-gut-metagenome-genome-assembly--contig:-NODE-3337-length-12731-cov-4.075813_pt1 | contig 12731 bp, 8 predicted proteins | sample MGYA00241905_ERZ509174 | MGnify/ENA primary metagenome ERZ509174 (study PRJEB26280, sample SAMEA2338851) | human gut metagenome | biome: human gut; feature: human-associated habitat; material: faeces...
CGGTCATGGTGTCAGCGTTCAGAGCCGCAGGAGCCTTCGGCAGGGACAGCGAGAAAGGAATGCCGCCAGTCATGGTAATCTGGCGCAGATACATATCAATGGCGGTCGCCATCGGGATGCCAAGCTGCTTCAGCACATCTTCGGCCTGCTGTTTGACGGTAGGGTTGACACGAAGATTGAGCGTCATCGTTTTTTCCATGGTTATCACCTCAACTTTATTGTAACGCATTTTACGTTATCTTGCAACAGTACCCATTAGTTTCTGCAGGTTGCACAGAATTTGCCGAAAATTTTTGGTACTTGCCCAGATGGGCATCGTTCACCCCTTTATTTTAACACCTTATTCAGCAATTCCTGATAGTTGCTTACATGGTCATAGGTCACAAGTCCATCGGACAACTTCGCAAACAGCTTTTTAGCACAATCGATTTTGGATTTTTCGATGGGGCGCAGATTCAGACTTTCCATTGTACCCTTTGTTTCGGCAACGAAGTAAATATGCTTCACTGCGCCTTCATGGAATACGATTGCCCAGTCCGGCGAATAGTGTCCGACAGGCGTAGGGATAAAGAAACCTCTGGGCAGCTTTGCATAGATGAATACTTCATCTGCGCCATCAAGGCTTTCGGCAAATTTGCGTTCCACGCTCTTTTCGGCAGAGCCGTCGGTAAAGACATAGTCCTGAATGGCTTTCTTTGCAGGATAGGCTTTATCCATTGTCAGGCCGTGCTTTTCAGCAGTAAAGATGCTGCTGTCATAGCTGCCCTCAATTGTATCGTAGGTGATATGCTCTACGATCATGGTAGCTTTCTGCTCTTTGATCAGGCGAGTGACCTTCGTGATGAACTCTTCCGGGTTGCTCTGATACATTGCAAACGTAGACGGCTTGATTCCCTTTAAAATCGCCGCAACGGTGCGGCGGGTCAAGACGGTTCCCTCCGCAATTTTTCCAAGCAGATCATAAGGGACCTGCCCATGTACTGCGTGTTTCAGCGTTTTAGTGCGAGTCTGTGCAGCATTGAAGCTGTCACCACTACGCACCATGTCTGCATCCAGAGTATCCCGCTGTGCAGCATGACTGACGGCGTATTGCAGCTGGCTGACATAGAGTTCACTGTCAATATGCGTGATTGCTTTGGAAATCAGTTCATCGGAATTGAAATCAACAGTATAGGCGTACTTGTGGTTGATGGTATTCCAGAGTTTCTGGAACTCTGCTTTTTCAAACCGTCCGTTCAGCGGATTTTCCAGAACCTTTGGCTTGTTGGCATCCGCAAACATCTTCTGGAGAACGCTTGCGTCATAAATCGCCTGCACCAAGGTGTGGACGCCTTCTTCTATCGGTTTCAGAGAATCCGGAACAGGAGCAAGCGATTTTGCCTGTGCATCCTCCCGGTATTCCTTCGTCACGTTATCTTCTTCGTCCACATAGTTGTTGCGAATCAGATACTGATAAATGGCTCGTGCCTGATGGTCGTCCACCTTGACGGTTCGCCCATCCAATTTGATCGACTTTCCGGCAAAATATTCAATGGTCGCTTTCCGAGGACGGTCGTACAGCACAGCCTCGGTCTGCTTCTGCAGGCTGTCCACAAAAGCGGCATAGCTTTCGCTGGCAATAACCGTCAGGACATTGATATCCTGCACTTTATCGCCTAAAGCATCGGCATCCATGCGGCTGCCGGACTGGTTCACGCATAGGCGCAAGCCGCGGCCAACTTCCTGACGCTTCTGTGTGGTGCTGTCGCTGTGCTTCAGGGTGCAGATTTGGAACACATTCGGGTTATCCCAACCTTCACGCAGGGCAGAGTGGGAGAAGATAAACCGGGTAGGCTCCTCAAAGGACAGCAGCCGTTCCTTATTTTTCAGGATCAAGTCATAGGCGGAAATATCATCGGACAGATCCGTTCCGCGCTTGACAGAACTGTTTACGCTATGCCCCTTTTTATCGATACTGAAATAGCCTTTGTGCACATTGTGTACATCGACAGAATCCAGATAGGCCAGATAGTCCGTGTCGAACATCGTGCGGTGCTCGTTCAGAACGGATAGATACTCCTGCTCAAAAACTTTTCCGTACTCGCCCAGAAGCTCATGGCCCTCTTCATCATACTGGCGATATTTTGCCACCTCATCAATGAAGAACAGAGAAAGCGTCTTGATGCCCATTTTGAAACGTTCTTGCTCTTTTTCAAAGTGCGATTCGATGGTTTCACGGATCTGCACCCTGCGCATATCATCTTCGGACACGTCACCTGTCACATCGTGAACATGCAAAGTTTCCCCATTCGTAAAAGTCAAAATGCCGGTAAAGGGATCAATTTCAGAAACGACAAAACCTTTGTACTGTTCCATCTCGTTGGAGAGATAATACAGATTATCCCCCACATTCAGCTTATGAAATTCGCGCTTGGTACCACCGTTGTGAGCGACTTCCAATTCGATTTTAGCCTGCGGGGCCTTTTGAGGAGTGACAAGAATATCTTCCAGATACAGATATTTGTTGGTGCCACGTAGGTTCTTGACCTCAAAGCCCTTGACCTCGATTTTTTTGACCAAACGCTTATTATAAGCGTCCAGCGCATCCAGCACATACACCAGATTGTGCTGCTTTGCATGGGTGGCCGAATAGTTCAGTGTAAACAGAGGATTGAATTTTTTCAGAGCTTTCTGGGTAGCAGAATCCTCTTTGCCCATCTTCTGCGGCTCGTCCAGAATCAGAATCGGACGGTTGGCGGCAATCACATCAATGGGGCGGCGGGAACCAAACTCATCCCGCTTTGTGTAGATAATGCGCGCAGCAGCATCGCCCTTGCGGCCTTCCACGTTTTTGTCCTCGTTCATGGAAGCTGCAAAAGCCTGTGTATTGATGATCATAACATTGATGCCCGAATTACTGGAAAAGGCATCCAGCTGATTCAGGTTGCTGCTGTTATAGATGAAGAACCGTGCCTTTTTACCATAGCACTCCATAAAGTGATCTGCGGTAATTTCAAAGGATTTTTTCACACCTTCACGGATAGCGATGCTGGGCACGACCACAATAAACTTGCTCCAACCGTAACGTTTGTTCAACTCGAACATGGTTTTGATGTAAACATAGGTCTTGCCGGTACCGGTCTCCATCTCGATATCCAAAGAGCAGCGACCCAGCGGTGCCACCAGCTGGGTGGACTGGTGGATATTGCTCTCATTTTGAATGCTCTGGATATTGCGCAGAATCTGCTCATCGGTCAGCTGCAAGGCTTCATTCTTAAAACCGGAATCGTCCAGAACGTCCTGAAATTCGACCTGCGTGCCATCTTCGTAAGACTGCGTCACACTGATCTGCTGCGGTGTACTGGGCAGATCACCAATATCACGCAGATAGGATACGCCTGCATTGTAGGGCTGTCCCTGAAAGACCCGTGCCACGGCATCCACGGCATCCGTCTGGTATTGCTGAATCTTGAATGTAAATTTCATGGTTATATCTTACCTCTGGTAGCAACTGTCAGCTTTTTCTTGACAGTTGCTGCCGCTTCTGCCACAAAATATCGTTATCTAATTTTGATGTTCGACTGCTCAACGATATCCGGAGACATATTTTTAGACTTTAAAAGTTCTTGAATACCAATCTTTGTAAGCTCAGATGTAACGAACGGGCTGATCGTAATTTTCTCTATAATATCAGCAACAGGGAAATATTTCAGTTCAAGCTGTGGGCGAATTGTATTTCCGACCAGCGCAAACTCTTTGGTGGCTTTTTCGCCCAAGTACTGATCTTCAAATAGAATGCCAAAGCGATATTCATGCTCAAAAGAAAAGTCCGGAGATTTAATGCTCAAGCAATATTGCAGGACATCATCATAAATCATTGGTTCGTTATGGAGTTCCAGCCAACTCTTTACAACTGCATCCATACTTTGCCCGGCATTATAGCTGACAGAGCCCTTTATTAAATTTGTAAAACCGTTTTTTAAATTATCATCACGGAGTGAATATAAAAACTCGTTCAATTTTTGACTATTAAATTTTATAGAGCAACCATCTTTGGCATACATCCGCCACATAGCAAGGTCGTCGTAGTTTTGCGACAGGGAAAGAATATAGTAATTCAAGTCGCACATATTCCATTGCAGATACGGCAGATCTTCGCCAATCCCTTTGAGCCGTTCAACTTTACCTTGCTCAATATTTTCGATTGCAGTCAAAAGTTTTTGCACAAACTCATTTTCAGCCATCGGCTGAAGGAGTGCTTTCAGCCAATGGGTTGCGTAAGAAAGCTCCTGCGTATCATTCAAAAATCGATAGTCTGTCAAGCGAATGGTTTCATTCTGCAAAATAGCAAAAAGTGACGCCAGTGATGTATAGTGATAAAAGTCAATGTTCTCGTATTGGATTTTTGCCGCCATCTCACAACACCTTCCTTACTGTATCCGGGCTATAAGTTTCAAAAATCTGGTCAAAATTTGTTGCAACGCTGTCATTTGCCATGGAACTGTCACGGAAAACAGCATAGTACGGCTTCATCTGCGCAATGGCCTTGACAGTCTCATCCGTCACATCATGGTCGAAACAGGCCAGCAGGAAGCCATTTGCCACGTTGAACACCTTTTTACCTGCAATTTCCGTTGCCTCAATGGAGCTGGAAAGCAACACACCCAAATCCAGCATGACCTGAAACAGCAGATCTTCCGGGGTGCGGTCGGATTTAACGTTATCCACCAGAGAGAACAGATCCTGCTGCTGGGTTTCCTCCGGCGTATAGTAAACCGGCTTCATGTTGCTTTCATCCAGACGCAGGCAGCGAAAACCAATATCCAAATCAGCCGGAGCGGTTAGCCCAGCATCTTCCTTAATTTTTCGACCCGCACGGCGGATACGCTCTTTGCCAATTTCGCAGATGTTCTTGTAGCCTGCCTCGTAGGCTTCGCTCTTCTCGTCCGTCTTTTCCGGCAGCTGCACCATGATAAACTTGCGGTGTCCGCCGTCCTCAGCGTTTAGTTTCATTACAGCATGGGCGGTAGTAGCGGAACCGGAAAAGAAGTCCATTGCAATAAAATCATCTTGTCCTGAAAGTTGAACAATCCTCTTGATAAGACGCACAGGTTTAGGTGTATCAAATGGAACTTTGTCAGGAAATAAGCTTTTGATGTCCTTCTTTCCCTCTTGGCTATGTCCAACATCTTCATAGTTCCAAATCGTTTGACATGCCATTCCTTGTTTTACTTCACTCAGAAATTTTTTGATAGCAGGAACATTGTTTCCATCTTCACCAAACCATACTCGATTATCCAGAATCAACTTTTTCATTGCTTCTTCTGTATATCTCCAGCACTGCCCGCTTGGCAAATAATGCTTTTTTCCGTTTGGTGCCGTCAAGATGTAAAATTGACTTTTTGTTCCATGTCCCGCCTGTGCATAAGAGTCACTTGCTTTCCATGGACCACGAGAATCATTATCTCGATTTGTATAGCGTGCATTCATTTCACTGGTTCGTTCAAGAAGTCGAGGATGCCACAACATCTTGTTCTTTGCATACACCAAAATGAAATCATGATTTTCCGAAAACCACTGTACCGCATTTTGTGGGCTATATCTTTTTTCCCAAATCACAGTGTTGACGAAATTGCATTCTCCAAAAATGTCATCACACATTTTTTTCAGGTTGCCTTGCTCACTATCATCAATGCTAATAAAAATCACTCCATCATCTGCTAGCAAATCCTTTGCAAGTTTTAGCCGCGGATAAATCATATTGAGCCAATCCGTATGAAAGCGGCCATTGCTTTCGGTATTCGTCACCATACGGTTGCCTTCTTCATCGTACTGGCCGCTGTTTCCCATGTAATCCTCGGTGCGTTGTGCAAAGTCATCCTCATAGACAAAGTCATTGCCCGTATTGTACGGCGGATCAATGTAGATCATCTTGACCTTGCCCAGATAGGTTTCCTGCAAGAGCTTCAGCACTTCCAGATTATCGCCCTCGATGTAGAGGTTCTCGCTGTCAAAGCCACCGGGAGTGCCATCTTTGCCAACGCTATCCGCCACAACGGGACGCAGGGTTGCCGTAATGGGCGCATTGGCCGCCAGCATCGCCTTTTTCTTGTCCGGCCATGTAAACTGGTAGCGCTCTTCCCGACCTTCCACGATGGAATCGGAAAGCTCCTGCCGCAGAACGCCAAAATCAATGGCGTGTTCTACTTTGCCGTCACGTTTTACCTCGGTAATTGCATTGGGGAACAGCTTGCCGATCAGCTCAATGTTGCGCTGTACACCGTCAAGGCTGTGCATTTTAAGGTTGTCCATCTTTGGATTCCTCCATTTCCTGTTTCGGCTCCAAATGTATAATGAAATCGGTTATCAATATTGCATTCAAGGACGCTTTTTTATTAGGGTACTTTTTGTATTTGCTATGTGAAACGCCGTTGCGGTTTGGAACACCTTCTACCACTTCATCTACTGTATTGCAGTCACAAACAATCAGCTTCTCATAAAAATCTCCGAACACGGGGTCAAAATTATTTTCTTCTATCAACGCAACTAACCCTTGACCAGTTTTCTTCTGACTATAGCGGCCAGTGATATGTAGCTTGTGGTGAATTAGACCTTCCCACATAGTAGAAAAACATGCTATCGATAGCGCATACTCTCCTCTAATATGTGCTTCAATCGCTTGTCCAAGAATTTTCTTAATATGAGGCGGGAGATCGGAATTTCTCCATTCACATTTGATATTTTTTAGTTCTTGAGTAGTGTAATAATTGAGAATCAATTTATCAATACGCTTTTCTCTACGCTTGCTGCACCCTCTGCTAGAGAACAAAACCCTGTAGATATCTTCAGCCAACCCAAAATCTGCTGACCAACTTGCATACGGGAACCATTTGCATTCATATAATGCCGCCAGACATATTTTATCAATTTTACGATAATACGAGTCAAGAATGCTATCCTCAATATGCAAATTCTGTAAGACAGACTGCAGTGGAGAAAAATCAATACTGGATATCCATTGCAATGCCGGTGAATTTGCAATTTGAGTTGCCGCAGCAGTGTAAGACGCTAATATATTTTGAGTTGATTGTGTAATGGCTTGAAAGAAGTTGTTATCATATAGATTCTGAAATGCATTGACCGTGTTATTAGCGAGAAGCCACCTGTCAGTATTGAGCGTAACTGATGAAATTGTAGAGGATAACGTTGAAGCCGCATGCGTTACCGCACTACAATTTGATGCTAAAATGGCAGTCGTTCTTTGAAAATCCTGTATTGCAGGATTACTCACAATTTGTTGAAGGCTATTTATGAGTGGAGCCGTTGCACATTGAATTCGCGCTTGCTGTTCAACAAATGGTGTAAGCGCCTGTGATAAATTTTCTGTCAAAGTAATGCTCTTCTGCAACGATTCAGAAAGAATGGGCATGGATTTCTTTTCACTATCGATAATTACACCTCCAGTTGCCGTCGCACAATTTGCAGTTCCTGTACCAATTCAAACTTTTTCTTCGGCTGTTTTTCTTTCCTAATTTTAGCTTCCAATGTAGCAATCTGTTTTTCGATTTGTTCTCGTTGCTTTTGCTGTTCAACGCAGTCTTTCAGGGATGTACTTTCTCCCGTGCCAAGCACATCACCTGCGATCTGCCGCACAAAATTCTCATACACAGCATCCATAGAAAGGCCATCCAGATGCACCGGCAGGTCGTCTTCGTCCAGCCAGTCCGTAGAATAATAGCGGTCAACCTTAAAGGCCGTCTTGCCCACCGCAGCCTCCTTGTAGCCGATGACAGCACGATACTTGCCCTCGTATTCCAGCAAAAAGAGGATGTGATACGGAATTTCCCGGTCGATTTGGCGCAGGACACTCTCATCCAGCTTCGGGGCAGACAGCCGTACCTCGAACACCTCGATCTCCGTCACGGAATCGCTGGCCGCAAGATTTACAGTAGTGGGAGCAATTTTATTGCGCCAATAGATTGCTTTGATCTGATCTGTAAACGCTTTCTTTAAGGCTGGCGTTACCGAAAGATTGTCATAGAACTTCTGTTTCGGGATACGCTTGTTAAATTCTGTAGAGTTTGAAAGATTCAACATATAACAGCCTCATTTTTGCGCTTTTTCCTGATACAACTCTTTTTTTCGATAGATGGCTTGCAATTCGTCAAGTGTATAGTTTTCAAAAATTAGAGAATTCCGCTCTTTTTCAAGTTCTGTCAGGTAAGTATAAAACTGTTTGCATAATGTTTCTTCTAGCTGAAGTTGCATTTTTACCGTTTGTCTATATTCTTCTTTCTGCTTTTCATCTAGCGTTCTTCCTTTATCAATTGTAAAAGATAGAATCAATTTGGTTGCTGACACAAGAAGTAATTTTGCGTTTTTTACAACTTCATTTGCTAAAGAACCGTTATCTGTATCCAGATTTAATTGCTGAAAAAGCACCTGAAAGGATGTTCGAATGTGATTTACTTTCAGTGCCGAATTAGTGGAGTATGTTTCGTCAGGTCTAGACAAAGGCCCAAAATCGGAAACTATAGAACTACACGAACATGCATCATAAAAATTTTGAAATGCCTCCCTTAGCATAGAAATTCTTTCGTTTTCATGTTCAATCATTTTCGATGTGATTTGCAGTTCGTTTGCGCGGACGCTCAACTTTTCCAGTCTAGTCTGTGCTTCATCGTTTTCCGTTTTGAAACGCTGGTTCTGCCAGAGGGCAAGTAATCCGAGAATGATGGATGACGTATAAGTCAAAATATCTCCAGCGCCCCACTTTGCCTGCCAAAATGGCTCTTTAGCGTCAATGCTGAAGAGGCAGTGCAACACAAATGCAAACACTATACTTGCAATGGCCCAAATGACTATCCACCAATAGCCTGTTTTCTGTCCACCGGATTTCATAAATAGCCCTCCCCATAGCAGTTCCAGCTTATTTTACCACAAGGAAGCAAATCAGTTCAAAATCATCCAACCCAGAAACCTGTCCCATAAGCGCAGAGGTTCCGCCAGCCGAGAACAGGCTATCAATGTCACTTTCTTCTTTGACATCGATAATGGAATCGATAGCTTCACTCAGCAATTCAGACATTTCGGACATGTTTTTTCCATCGTCTGTTTCCCGATTAAACCGTTCATAGACTTCTTTGATGGGCTGCGCTTTACCTCTGCACAGCAATCGTATATCATCCAAAAGCTTTTTGGGGTTCAGATAGTCACAAATGATTTCTCCATCCTTTCCAACATAAACCATATAGAACGGATGGATTCGGTTACGGTTATCCGCATTGACGCTGTTGTTGATATTCTTCAGGACAAAAATCGCACCCTCTGGAAGCTCGTCTGTTGCCGGAACCACTGCATGCAGGCCAAGCGGCTTTTTATCCGGTTCGCCATGGTGCTTGATGTAGTCCAGAAGATCCAACCGGAATTCGTTCAGACCAAGATCCATAATAGAGATACCGTCCGACATATCTTCGATATCTACAACTTCTTCCTGAAGCCGTTTCAACTGTGCTTTCCGGTATTCCAAATCGCCCTGTTCTTCCGGGTTGATGAGATCATCGTCACCAGTAGAAGTCATAACGGTGATTTTCATGCGTGTTTCGACGCGGGATTTCAGGTTGATGTAATCATCCAGTGTCAGATCCGGCCAGAAATTTACCAGCTGGATGCACTGATTTCGGCTTCCGATACGGTCGATACGACCAAACCGCTGGATAATGCGTACTGGATTCCAATGAATATCATAATTCACCAGATAGTCGCAGTCCTGCAAGTTCTGACCTTCAGAAATACAGTCGGTTGCAATCAGAATATCAATATCCGTTGTACTGCCCGGCATCAAAACATCTCTTCCTTTGGAAATCGGAGAGAAGCAGGTCAGAACATTGTTGAGCGTTGCCGGGAAGCCTTTGATTGTTGTCCGGCCGTCAATAGAACCAGTGATAACTGCGGTATTCAAGCCATATTTTTTCGATATAAAGGTGCTGACATTATCGTACAGGTATTCTGCTGTATCCGAGAAAGCCGAGAAAACGAGAATCTTTTTATTGTCCCCATTGATAGGATGCTCAATTTTCTGAGAGATCAGCTTGAAAAGCTCCTGTAATTTGATGTCATGTTCAGGAGTAATATCACCAACCATCAGGGTCAGCAGTTCCAGCGTATCCGCATCTTTTTGGAGTTCTGTGCGCCAGCTCTTCCAATCCATATCGGCAAGGTCAATTTTCACTTTTTTGCCAACAGTGAGGAAGTCACTGTTTTCATCATCCAAATCAAAATCAGCATTACTGAGATCGTACATGGCCAGATTGGTCTGTCCATACTGCTCAAACTGATTGATGGACTGAATCGTTCCGTTAATAAGCTCTTTGATACGTGTCAGCGTCAGTTGAAAAGAATGGACAGAGCTTTCCAGCCGTTTCAGAAGATTGATGCTCATCAATCGTTGAACGCCACGTTCACGTCCGCTTTGGGTCAGATTTTCTCCCTTGTTGTGGGTAAGCTCCCGATACTTTTGCAGTTTGCTTGGAAAAATATAATTGGAGGGAGTATAGACACACAGAGTAAGTAGCATCAACTGATCGTAAATTTCGTTATAGTTGATTGCGTTGTTCAGGTCCGTCAGGCATGGACGAACAGAGATAGGCTTCAATCGCTCCGGGAACTTTCCGATATCATTCGTATTATAGTACTTTTCAATATGCCTGCGAGAGCGAGCGATGGTAACGCTGTCCAGCAGCTCAAAGAAGTCAAAGTCCAAGGTGCGAAGCAAGGCATCTGTTGTCCGCTCCGCCTGTGGAAGCTTACTCCACGCATTAAACGACTTCTGTGCCTGTTTGAAAATGTCGTCAATGCTCTTTGAAGTGTTCAGCTGTTCGTCAAGATACTCGGAATCACCCTCATAGGCAAGGGCAAGCTGGTTTTTCAAATCGACAAATCGATTGTTGACCGGTGTTGCAGAAAGCATCAACACCTTCGTTTTAACACCGGCACGAATAACCTTATCCATCAGTTTCTGATAACGGTTTTCCTGCGTCTTACTGTGAGTTCCGATACCGTTTCGGAAATTGTGCGATTCATCGATCACAACAAGGTCATAATTGCCCCAGTTTAGTCGGTCAAGATCAATGCCGTTTGATTGTCCACCAGTTTTTGATAGATCCGTATGAAACAGAACGGTGTAATTTAGGCGGTCTGATGCAATCGGGTTGTTGACATAATTGTCCTTATAAGTATTCCAGTTTTCTGCCAGCTTTTTGGGGCAGAGAACCAGCACAGACTTATTCCGGTTCTCATAATACTTGATAACCGCCAATGCAGTAAAAGTTTTGCCCAGACCAACACTGTCTGCAAGAATGCAGCCGTTGTATTTTTCCAGCTTGTTGATAATGGCCAGTGCTGCGTCTTTTTGGAAATCGTACAGCAGGCTCCAGATTTTGCTCTGCTTGAATCCGGTAGCCTCGTTAGGAAGTTCATCCTCTGAAATATCGTCCAGAAATTCACTGAACACATGGTATAACGTTAGAAAATAAATGAATTCCGGCGAATTTTCTGCATAGGCAGTGCTGATATTCTCAATTACAACATCCGTAACATCTTCCAGTTTCTCACGGTCATTCCACAGCTGATCAAAAAGTTGCATATATTGCTGTGCGAAGGGAGCATCGAAGCAATTGACCATGTTGTAGCGATTATTACCACGTTCGCAGCCAATATCGACCGTTGTAAATCCATTGATTGGCATATATGCTATTTGGGATGCCCCGGAATCCACGGTCATGAAGCCTCCCATGTTTTCGCCGGTCGTATTGGATTTGAAAGTCACCTTTCTGCGAATCCAATCTGCACACTCTTTTGCAATAGCACGCTGTGTCATTTCGTTGCGGAGCTTGATTTCAAATTCTGTGCCATACAGACTTTTTTCTCTGGCCAAACGCGGAATATAGAACTCGCGCTTTTGTTTTGAAGCCTTTTCAGCTACAAATGTAGGCGATGTAAAAATAAACCGGAGTTCATCGATGGAATCCAGTTGTTTTTTCAATTCCTTGTAAGCGTACATGGAAAAACACGCAGCTGCAATGGAAACCTTGCTTCTTCGCTTGATTTCTGATTGCAGATCATCACGAACAGTACTGGAAATATTATCGAGAATCTTCAACCTATTCACCCCTGCCTTTACGGTTATCGGCAAATTTTGATTTCGTCATTCAAGCCATTTAATTTCCCGAATCATCCGGCACTATTTCCAGAATATCATCTACCGTGCAATTCAATTTCAAGCAAATTTTAGCAACAACTTCCATCGATACAATTTCATTGCGTCCCATCTTGCTTATTGTACTTGGACTAACACCGGCAAGTTCGCACAATTCTTTCTTTTTCATTTTCTTATCAATCAGAAGTTTGAACAATTTATTATAGGATATCGCCATCTTTTCATCCTCTTGTCAACAGAGAGTTTTCCAACTTAAATCTTATGATTATTATATCACCTCTATTTTTACAAGTAAACAAAAAATGCTTACTTCTCCCAAGTTTTCATCTCATAGCTTTCTAGGTTTCCATCAAATAGTCCTACTCTTTCCACTTTATTGCCATAAATTTCCCAAAACCCTCTTGACGAATTCCACACACGGTGGTATTTTTCCTGTAAATCCCACTGATTTTGTAGATTGGTTTGAAACTATCTACAAGTTGTGGTCGTGTTCATTTTGAACACAGCCACAGAAAGTGGTTGGTTATCACCGTGA
>ENA-ORTB01003338-ORTB01003338.1-human-gut-metagenome-genome-assembly--contig:-NODE-3338-length-12730-cov-2.634714_pt1 | contig 12730 bp, 9 predicted proteins | sample MGYA00241905_ERZ509174 | MGnify/ENA primary metagenome ERZ509174 (study PRJEB26280, sample SAMEA2338851) | human gut metagenome | biome: human gut; feature: human-associated habitat; material: faeces...
GCCAAACCTCCCTGTGATGTAACTCTCTGTGCGCTCATCTCTCGGGTTCGCGAACAGATCGCCTGTATTATTGTACTCGACGACCTCACCTAACAGGAAGAACGCGGTCTTATCAGAAATACGCGCTGCCTGCTGCATGTTGTGGGTGACGATCACGATCGTGTACTTATCCTTTAACTCCATCGCCAGATCTTCAATTTTTGATGTGGAGATCGGATCCAGAGCAGAGGTCGGCTCATCCATCAGGATAACCTCCGGCTCTACTGCCAGAGTTCTTGCGATGCAGAGTCTCTGCTGCTGTCCGCCGGAGAGTCCCAGAGCACTTTTATTTAGGCGATCCTTCAGTTCATCCCAGATCGCCGCCTGCCGTAAGCTTCTCTCAACGATCTCATCGAGATCTGCTTTTTTTGTGATTCCGAAGATTCTCGGGCCGTAAGCCACATTGTCGTAGATGCTCTTCGGAAACGGATTCGGCTGCTGGAAGACCATGCCGACCTTGTGACGCAGTGTGATGGCATCCATATCTTTAAATATGTTCTTTCCGTCAAGCTCTACTTTTCCCTCGATCTTCACACCCTCCACAAGATCATTCATGCGGTTTAAGGTCTTTAAAAATGTGGACTTTCCGCATCCGGACGGTCCGATGAAAGCTGTGATCTTATGTTCATCGATCTGCATGTTGATATCCTTCAACGCGTGGAAGGCGCCGTAATGCAGATTCAGCTTTTCGATATCAAATTTCGGTTTTATCGCTGTCATATATTTTTCCTCTCTAAAACTGTCATATGCCGGTCTCATGTATTGTTTCGGCTGTACGGCGTCTCCTTACGCTTCCTCGCCGGAATTCTTCTTCTTTAAGTGATGGCTCCACACATTCGCACCGATGCTGAATGCCAGAACCAGGATCATAAGGACCGCGGAGGCGGTGTTCGCCAGTGCCTTATCCTGACCGTTTACCTGAAGGTTCCAGATCTGGATCGACAATGTCTCTGCCGGGCGGAACGGGTTGAACGGGCAGGTCGGGGCTGCCAGGTTCCAGTTGCCCCAGCGCAGGTCACTTCCGGATCCTGTGGTGTAGAGGAGCGCCGCCGCCTCACCGAATCCACGTCCTGCCGCCAGGATGACGCCTGTCATGATGCGTGGGAGACATGCCGGAAGAAGTACATAGAAGATGGACTGCCATTTTGTCGCTCCAAGACCTAAACTCGCCTGAAAATATCCCGCCGGGAGTCCCTTGATGGCATCCTCCGTAGTCGTTGTGATCAGCGGAAGTGTCAGGATCGAGACGGAAAGTGCGCCCGCCATCAGGCTCTTTCCCATTCCGAAGAATACGAGGAATACCAGATATCCGAACAGGCCCACAACGATGGACGGAAGGGAAGAAAGTGTCTCGATACACATTCTCAGAAACTTTGTCATTTTTCCCTGTTTCGCGTACATGGCCAGATAAATTCCGGCGCAGACACCGAGGGGGATGGATACCAGCAGGGAGATAAATACGAGATAGATCGTGTTGAACAACTGGTTTCCGATGCTTCCTTTTCTCGCGAAGCGGAACATCTCCGGCTTTGCCCCCATGAGACCGCCGATGATGACCTTGCCCGCAAAGCCGATCAGAAGAGCGAAGAAGAAGATCGCAACCAGGTAGAAAATGACTGTCATAACGCGGTCCACACCGCGTGAACGTCTGATCTTACTTTCCATGGTCTAATTTTCCCCCTTTGCTGCGAACTGCTTTACCGGCACTGCCGTCGTGCTGGTTTTCACAGATGTGCTTGTTTTTTCTTCTTTCTCCGGCTTTACCGCTGTCACATGATGGATCAGGAAGATGAAGAACAGGGAGATTGCAAATAACAACAGTGCCATGGTCCAGAGGGCGGATTTCATCTCGCCGCCCTCCATGGCGTTGCCCATCTGGGCCGCGATCTCGGTGGTCAGAGTCTTTGTCGTTGAAAAAATGCTTGTGGGAAGCGCTGTTGTCTGACCGATGACCATGGCAACCGCCAGGGCCTCACCGAAGGCTCTCGCGAGACCTAAGATCACACCGGAAATGATTCCAGGCGCTGCCGCCGGAACTACGATCCGGTATATGGTCTGCCAGCGGGTAGAGCCGAGTCCGTACGCCGCCATTCTGCATTCCTTCGGTACGGAGTGAAGGGCATCCGCCGCAACACTTGTGATCGTCGGGAAGATCATGACCGCTAAGACCAGACCTGCTGCCAAGATGGAATGTCCCACCTGACGGTCAAACAAGATCTTGATCGCCGGTACAAGCACCGTAAGTCCCACCCAGCCATAGACAACAGACGGGATCCCGGCGAAGATCTCGACTACCGGGCGGTAGAATTTCTCGCCAAACTCCGGGGAGATCTCCGTGATGAAGATCGCTGATCCCAGGGAAAACGGAGTCGCGATGAGAAGCGCCAGGCCGCAGGTGCAGAGCGACCCAGCGATGAAGATCAGCGCACCGATGCTGCCGCCGCCTGCCATATTGTCCTCCGGTGCCCAGTCTGCAGATCCTAAGAATTCCAGGAAGGAATGTCTGTAAACCAGGAATGTGGATGATCCCTTGTATACAAGGAACGCGCCGATCACAATCGTCAGAAGAATTACGAACAGTCCACAGACGGTCATCAGATCCCGCCACAGATATTCTCTGACGAACATGCTTTTTTCTTTACCATTCTTCATAAGTCCTCCTGCTTCCTATATTCGAAGCAAATTCTATCATAAATCATATCGGGGCGGGCCAGATTCGTCTGCCCCGCCCTTGTTTCGCAGTTCTCTTGTCCATGTCCTCTTTTTCTTTCATACGGTCGGATCATGGCTCACTGCCCGGTCTTAAGTTTTGTCTTAATGCTCGGTATTTGTCATCTTGGAAGATACGCCGTATCCTAAGGATTCCATCTTTGCGCCGTACTCATCGGACATGATGTAGTCAAGGAATGCGCTTACAACTTCGTCCGGCTCACCCTTTGTGTACATATGCTCAAATGTCCATACCGGATATTTTCCAGCGTATGTATTTTCAAGTGTCGGCTCTGCGCCATCGATCGCTACGGTTGCAACTCCCGCATCACCTGTCAGATAGGAAAGTGCTACATATCCGATCGCACCCTTCGTATCTTTTACATTCTGAAGAAGAACACCGGAATCATCTGTTTCCATGGAAGTGTTGGAAGCTTCCTCGTTTCCGTCAAGCGCGTATTTCTGGAAGGTTGCTCTTGTACCGGAAGATGTCGGTCTCGTTACAAGGACAATGCTCTCATCCGGTCCGCCAACCTCTTTCCAGTTTGTTGTCTTTCCTGTGAATATGTCGATGAGCTGCTGTTTTGTAAGATCCTCAACGCCGCCTTCTTTTACATCGTTATTTACGATTGGAGCCATTGTGACTACGCATACCTGATGATCAACAAGCTCTTTTGCCTGTGCTTCGTCAAGCTTTGCGGATGCCTCAACATCGGAGTTACCAATATTTACGGTTCCCTCGGAAACCTGCTTTAAGCCCTCTCCGGATCCGCCTGCATCGATCGTGATGGAAACGTCCGGGTATTTCTCGATAAACATGTCTGCCGCATCATCAACCAGCGGTTTTAATGCGGAAGAACCTGCCGCTGTAATTGATCCTGTAAGATCTGCAGTTTTCTCTGCTGCTGTCGCTGCTTCTTTTGTTGTCTCTGCTGCTGCCGCTGTTGTCGCTGCTGCTGTTGTGGATGCTGTACTGCTGCTTCCGCATCCTGTCATCATGCTGACTGCTAAAACTCCTGCACCTGCAAGTGCCATTACTTTTCCTGTTTTCATAATTTCTTTCTCCTCCTCAAAAGGTCTTTGTTTTTGTTTTTCTTTCTCTGTACAGTAATATTTTTATCACGAAACAAAAAATGCAAAAACCATGATTCGGTAACTAGTTTGTATAATCTATGTAAATTGTAAATTCATAATTTCGTTTAAAAATATAGCCGGGTAAAACCAGTTCTCTCAAACAAGTGAAAACACGCTTCGCGAGTTTCCCCTTGTTATCGCGACAGTCGCCAAGGTCTCGCGCAAGCGCGGACTTTGGCTCGTTGTCCACAAAAAAGCAGCAGCATTTTCTGACATTCTCTCCAGAAAATGCTGCTGCTTTTTATTTCTGCAAATGATCTCTTTCTCTAAACGATCCGCTAAATCTGAATTTTTTCTCCACTCACAGATTCAGGATCGGCTCCATCAGCGTGATCCCGCTCTCCCCGGCTAATTTCTGCCTGCAGATCTCGAGAAGATGTTCCTGATATGGAGATTCATCCCCTGCCCGGTACAGATAGTACAGGGTCCGGTTCGGGAGCTCCACATCCAGTTCATGGATGGAAACCGGGGTGCTTTTTAAGATGCTCTTTGCAACCGACACAGGTAGAAACGCCCAGTTGTCACCATTCTGCGTAAAGTACTGTAAAAAGCCCATTTCATCGAGATAGACACTCGGGACGGCCGCACTACTGAAATAGTAGTTGTGCCAGCTGTCAAAATTCTGATCCCACTGCGTCCGGATCTCCTTGCGAGGATCGAGGTCCGAAATGCTGATCCGCTTCGGAAGTTTCAGCTCCGTCCCGACGACCAGGCAGAGCTTTTCTTTAAACAGGATCTCCGTCTTTACCTGGGAAGAGTACATCGGATCCGTGATAAATGCGATATCCACCGTCTTATTGTTCACATACCCATAGGCATCACTGGAATGGAGTGTCGTCACATGCAGGCTGCACTCCGGCGTATCTTTCATGAACTCCTGAAACACGGTCGGAAGCATGAATGCCAGGAGACTTCCTACACTCGCAACATAGAAACTCTTCTCATTTCCGAGGAGCGATTCTTCCTGTGTCTCGTTCCAGAGAGCCTGCCAGCGATGAGCGATCCCGACAAAGGCACGTCCCTGTCTCGTGAGTTCCACATGGCGGACTCCTTTATTCCGGATAAACAGGGAATATCCAAGTTCTTCCTCCAGCGCCCGGATCCTTCGTCCAAGAGCCGGCTGTGTGATATATAATTTTTCTGCCGCCGCGGAAAAACTTCCGCACTGAGCGATCTTTAAAAATGCTTCAATTTCCAGAAATGTCATCACGTTCTCCTTTCTGCCGGGACCGGCAGTTTTCTATTTCGATCCTGCTTTCACACATGTTTTTTTATAACGCTCATCTCTCTTCTGCTTTTTTACCACAGGATTTCATTTTTGTCCAGAAATATTATTTGAAAATAGTTTAATTCTGAAAACTAAAAGTTTGACAGCTACCATTTTCCATTTCTGTTTCTTCTATATTTATAGTAACATTCTTTTCATTTAAATGTTAATATTTATGAATATTATATCAAAAAAAGAAACATTTTACAATTATATTCACTTATGGTATCATTTAAGCATAAACAAGAACGAATTGTTCGAATCTCAGGGGAATATCAAAACATACAGGGAGGAAATCATTATGATGCTTACAAAGAGGATCCAGAACATTAAACCGGCCGCTACACTTGCACTGACCGGAAAGGTCGCTGAATTAAGAAAACAGGGAATCGATGTGATCGCCTTCAACCTCGGCGAACCGGATTTCGGTACTCCGCAGAATATCTGTGATGCGGCAAAGGCAGCGATCGATGCCCAGAAAACAAAATACACGGTTGTCTCCGGTATCATGGACTTAAAAGAAGCGATCTGTGCAAAATTCTTAAAAGACAACAATGTCGTTTACAAACCGAACGAGATCTGTATCGGAACCGGCGCAAAACAGCCGCTCGTCAATGCAGTTCTTGCCCTCTGTGAAGAAGGTGACGAGGTTATCATCCCGACTCCGTGCTGGGTCAGCTACATCGAGATGGTAAAACTTTCCGGTGCTACTCCGGTCCTCGTACAGAACCGTGAGGAAGACGGTTTCGCCCTCAACGTGGAAGGTATCAAGAAAGCCATCACACCGAAAACAAAAGCGATCATGATCAACACACCGAACAACCCGACCGGTGCTGTATATACAAAAGAACAGCTCACAGAGCTCGCAGAACTTGCCTGCAAACATGACTTCTATATTATTTCCGATGAAGTTTACGAGAAGCTGATCTATGAAGGAAAGAAACACTTCTGCGTTGCTTCGATCTCCGAGGAAGTAAAGGATCGTACCGTTGTCATCAATGGTGTTTCCAAAGCTTACTCCATGACCGGATGGAGAGTTGGTTACGCAGCCGGAAATGCAGCTCTCATCAAAGGAATGACTTCTCTTCAGGGTCATACAACATCCAACACCTGCTCGATCGCCCAGTACGCAGCTCTCGAAGCGATCAGCGGACCGCAGGACAGCGTGGAATCCATGAGAGTTGAATTCGACAAACGCCGTAAATTCCTGGTAGAGCGCTTAAATTCCATGGATGGCATCACCTGCAACAACGCAGACGGCGCTTTCTACTTAATGCCGAATATGACTGCTTTCTATGATAAAGAGTGGAACGGAAAGAAGATCGCTGATTCCTTCGGAATGGCAGATTACCTCCTTGCCGAGGCAAAGATCGCGGTTGTTCCGGGCGGTGCATTCGAGTCTCCGGACAACATCCGTATCGCTTACTCCAACTCCATGGAAAGCCTGATCGAAGGTATGAACCGTATGGAAGCAGCTTTAAAGAAACTTGGCTGATCTGACAACCTTCCATATTCGTAAAACTCTCCCGCTCCGGCGGTGATAAGGACAGATCAAACTTAGCTTTCTTCCCATATATTCAACGAACAACAGCAAGGATTCTCCTACTGACACGAAGCAAAGCACAGTCAGTCTCCGTGAAATTACCGACTGTGGATTGAAACAATATATGTGATGAAAAATCCCTGAAAAAAGCCTGTGAATGCAGGCTTTTTTCATTTACGCGAACAACAGGCCAAAGTCTGCGCTTACGCGAGACCTTGGCGACTGCCGCGATAACAAGAGGACACTCACGAAGCATGTTTTCACTTGTCTATGAGCGCCGGTCTCCCTGCCGCTATACAAATTTTCACATTTTTCACGACAGTATATGAGCCTCGCCCATGCGCTGTAACAGAATAAATATAATGTATTATTAACATTTAATGGTAAAATTTGTTATTTTTCATTCGACAACAATCATTTTACATTCCACATGATTCATGCTATAATAATCAAATGAACGGAGAAGCCGCACCAACTTCTCCCAAAAACTTTCTTCTCATTATATTTTACAACGCGATATAAAAGAAACACAGCCGCCCGGAACGATAATTGGGGTATCGTCCGTGGCGGCTGTGTTCGTATAAAGATATAGCCGACATTTTCTATGTATACAAAGACCCTGAATAATCCCATTTTGCAGGAACAGCCAGGGCCTTTCTTTTTTTATTTCTCTCCGTTCAGTTCTTTCTTATAGACCTCAATGACTTTCTTCATCGCATCCGCACCCGGAGCTCCGATTGTCACACGTTTCTCCACGCAGGTCTTCATGGAGATCGCATCGTAGATATCTTCCTCAAATACCGGGCTGATCGACTTGAACTGCTCTAAAGTCAGATCGTCAAGCGCCTTGTTCTCATCGATGCAGAGAAGGACCAGCTGTCCGATAATTCCATGTGCATCGCGGAACGGAACACCGTGGTTTACAAGGTAGTCCGCAGCGTCTGTCGCGTTTGTGAAGCCGTTCTTTGCGCTCGCCTCCATCACATCCTTGCGGAAGGTCATCGTGGATACCATTCCTGTGAAGAGTAAGAGGCAACCCTTTACGGTATCGATCGCGTCGAAGGTCAGCTCCTTGTCCTCCTGGAGGTCTTTATCGTAAGCCAGCGGGATTCCCTTCATGACCGTCAGCATGGACATCAGAGCGCCGTAGACACGCCCGGCCTTTCCGCGGATCAGCTCAGCGATATCCGGATTCTTCTTCTGCGGCATGATGCTGCTTCCGGTGCTGTAGGAATCATCCATCTCCACGAAGCGGTACTCATTGCTGTTCCAGATGATGATCTCCTCGGAGAAACGGCTCAGATGCATTGCGATCGTGGAGAGCGCAGCCAGGAGCTCGATCAGGTAATCACGGTCGGATACGGAATCCATGCTGTTTAAGGTCGGTCCGTCAAAGCCGAGAAGCTCTGCAGTGTACTCACGGTCCAGCGGATAAGTTGTCCCTGCAAGAGCGCCGGATCCCAGCGGGCAGTAATTCATGCGCTTTCTGATATCAGCGAGGCGTCCTCTGTCACGGCGGAACATCTCATAATATGCGCCGACATGGTGCGCCAGTGTTACCGGCTGTGCCTTCTGAAGGTGGGTAAAGCCCGGCATGTAAGTATGAAGATTGTCCTCCATGAGCTTTAAGAGGACCTCAAGAAGTCCCTTTAAAAGTCCGTCCATCTCGTCGATCTCGTCTCGCGTGTAGAGCTTCATATCGAGAGCAACCTGGTCGTTTCTGCTGCGGCCGGTGTGGAGTCTCTTTCCTGCATCCCCGATCCGCTCGATCAGGTTCGCCTCAACGAAAGAGTGGATATCCTCGGACTCCGTTGTGATCTTTAAGGTTCCGTTGTCGATGTCCTCGCGGATGCTCTTTAAGCCTGCGATGATCGCGTCACGGTCCTCTTCTGTGAGGATCCCCTGTTTTGCGAGCATCGTCACATGCGCGATGCTGCCCTCGATATCCTGTCTGTAAAATTTCTGATCGAAGGAGATGGATTCATTAAAATTGTGTACTAACTGGTTCTCTTCCTTCGTAAATCTTCCGCCCCAAAGTTTCATAGCTGTTCCTCCGTTGTCTCTTTTCTATTATTTATAGTGTCTGTCAGATCTTCATCATCGAGATCCGGAATCTCTTCAAATTCCGGTTCTTCATCAGGATCTTCTTCCTCTTCCTGCTGCATGTTCCGGATCTGTTTCATTCTCTTTCTCGCTTCCCGGCGATCCATCTCCCTGCGCAAAAACCACAGAAGGATCAGGATCACGATGGATCCGCCTGAGATCAGACCGCCGGTCTTTAAGCCCTCCGGGAAATAGGAGAAGTCGATCACATGATCGCCGGCGCTCACATCGATAGCCAGGAATGCACCGAACGCCTTTCTCGTCTCCACCTTCTCACCATCCACTTTTACGGTCCATCCCTTATCAAACGGGATCGAGGTGAAAAGCATTCCCGCTTTCGCCGCACTCACGGTTCCGGAAAGTTTCGTATCTTTCCAGCTCGTCAGATGCATCGGGGACTGGTTCAGCCGGTCATAGACCTGGATCATCGCGTCCTCTGAGAACCGGTAGGCGATCGCATTTAACTGTTCGCCGACCTCATCCGCCGTGAGCTTCACTTCTGCGCCCGGAGCCAGAGTTCCAAGCTCCAGAAGATATCCGCGGTCCACGTTGCTGAAGGATTTCTGTCCGGTCGGCAGTTCCGCCTTCACAGTCTTTACCTTCTTGTTCATGACGAACACATAATATTCGCCCGTCTCATCCGGTGTGAATGTGAAGGTGTTTTTATTCACCGTTCCGCCGGCATCCACCAGAACTTCATCCGCCCCGGAAACCAGGCAGAGATCATTCTGGACCTCCGCAGGATTATCCATCTCATACTGCCAGTTTTCCTCGATATCTGAAGGAAGGACAAAGCCGAGCGGCAGTGTGTAGAGATTTTCATAGAGATATGTTCCGCCGCTCTCCCTCAGATACATCATGAGCTCCGTGTTGGAGACTGCCTCGGAACAGAGTGCATATTTCACAGAAAAAATGCTGTCGACAAGCGGCGTGCTTCCAGTGATGCTGTAAGCATTTGTGGACGATTCACATCCAAGCTTCTTAAAGAACTTCGAGAGATCCGCGTTCGCCGTTGAGGAAAACAGGGATACCGACGGAAAGTTCATCCATGCCCCGTCATTCTTCGTCTTTCTCGTCTTTTTCTCCACCCGGTAGAAATCCGATGCCGGCTGCAGGGAATCCTTTAAGATCCGGACCTCCTCATTGTCGCTGGTATAGGACTCACGGCTCGTTGTCGTCACACTCGTCACCGACATGTTGATCGAAGCCTCAACTGCGACCAGCGTCAGTGCCAGGAATCCGCACACCGTCCGCTTTCCGTCCTTATAGAGATACATCAGTCCGGCATAAGCCGCCAGGAAGATGATTGCCACATAGTAGACGATAAAGTGGAAATGTTCCTGTGTCACCAGCTTTTCTGCCAGAAGTACAAAGCAAATGCTTCCCCAGAACGCGATAGCAACATACTTTTTCGGTGTCTCATCCAGATGCGCATAAGCCCGGAAACAGATAAATAGCATCAGGAAGATATAGATGAAGGACTGTCGGCACGGAAGGCTGTTCGGATAGTGGAATCCATGCCAGATAAAATTCAGCGCATTGATGGAAAAGCTCGCAAAAAAGATCAGGAGCAGTCCGCAGTAGACGGCTTTCTCCTTCACTGCGATCTTCTTACATGCGAGATACATCAAAAAGAAGAGGAATACCGCGACACCGCAGTAGATATTCGGCCAGTGGTCAAGACCGATCTCCGTCTCCACATTTCCGATGTGACGGGCGATCATGTCAAAGATCGGGAAATACGAGCTCCACGCCTTCGGGAAGTCAAAATCACCGGACGCCGTGCTCTGCAGCGCATAGATCTCCGGAAGCAGGATTCCTGCTGCCAGTCCGCCTGAGAGCAGCGAGTAAATTCCAAACCGGACGCAGCTGTCCACGTATTTTCTCACCGGCCCCGGCTTTTCCATGATCAGCAGTGCGATAAAATAAAGCACCAGGAACAGGCAGGTCATGATCGAGATATAGTAGTTTGAGAGGATCGAAAGTCCGAGCGTCACACAGTAAAGCATGCCTTTCTGCTCTTTCACGAGTCTCTCAAGGCCGTATACGATCAGTGGGAACAGAAGAATGCAGTCCAGCCACATGATGTTCCAGCTGTACGCCGCCATGTATCCGGACAGGGCATAAAAGATCCCGAAGAACCCAACCCCCAGGATACAGTTCTGGCTGTGTTTCTTTAAATACCAGGCAAAGCTCAGCCCCGAAAGTCCGATCTTCAGAACAATCATGATCGTCATAAATTCGATGATAAACTTCTTCGGGCAGAGCAGGATCAGCCAGTTTAACGGGCTGGCCAGGTAGTAGGCATACAGCGCCGCGAAATTGACGCCCATTCCCACATCCCAGCTGTAAAGGAGACTTCCGCCGGTCCGCAGCTTATACTGGAACTCCGAAAAGAACGGGGCGTACTGGTGATACATATCTGTTCTCAGAAAGCACCTCTCCCCGAATGGAAAGATCCCCCTCTGAACGAAAATGCAGATCATGACGAGCACCGGGACAAAGAAGGCGATCAGAAGACCATCCCTCGGCTTTAAAAACGGCGTTGTCTGCCGCTTTTTCCTTCGATTTTCCGGACGATCCGCAGTTGGCTCATCCGGGATCGTATCGATTTCTTTTATTTCTGTCATAAAGTAAAAACTCCTCCGGCTTCATCAGCCTGTAATCATTTTTGCTTTTTCATACTCCCAACATCCGCCGGGCAGACATCGTAGATCATTTCTTTTTATCTCCTGTAAAGATCAGGATCTTGCTGAACACATAATTCAGAACAACGACCACCACGGAGATCAGCAGCTTGCAGATGAAAAACTCCATCTTCATGAGATCCACCATGATAAACAGCGCTGCCAGGTTAAATAAAAATGTCGCGATCCGGCATAAAATGAACGAGACAAATTCCTTCCATACCTTCGCCGGGTTTAAGGTGTGGCTTTCAAACACCCACCATTTGTTCGTCACAAATGCGAACAATACGGCTGCCACCCAGGCAATCGTCTGGGCCGGGACCGGATCCATCTTCCACATATAATATAGAAGATTCGAGATCGCGTAGTCGATCACCGTCGTCAGGACTCCGAAGATCAGATAAGCGATCCCTTCCCTGGCGAGACCGGACTTTTTTGTCCCCGTTTCCTGTCCGCTCTCCGGCTTCTCATTTTTTTCATTCATAAATATTTCCGTCCTTTTCCGGAATCATCGTTTTCAAAACGTTCCTCCGATTTTTTCAGGATTTCCCTATCATATTCGATAGTCTTTTTCATTTTAGTATACCAACGCAAAAAAGTAAAGGACTGACAGCCGAATTTCTAGCTGTCAGTCCTTCTTTTGTTACTTTTCACGGGTAGGAATTTTCTGAACTGAAAATTCCGTATGATACCGTTATGGTTGCGGATTTTGCCGATTCGGAATGCGAAGCATCGGCAAAATCCTGTTACAGGGCGCGGGCATGGAGTGCCCGTGTACTGTAACCTTCTTTTAAAGCGATTTGGAATGGATTTTGCTCGTAACTTGCCATGCATCCGAATGGAAGCTCCGTGGGAGGTTCCTGTAGGTATCCGGCTGCTGAACAGTTACGACGTTTTATTCTGCGAGCAGCTTCTCAACACTCACAAGTTTTACGCACACGCAGAAGATCTCTGCCGCCTGTCTGAGGTCATCCAGGGACGGGAAGGACGGCGCGATCCTGATATTGGAGTCGTGCGGATCTTTTCCGTATGGGTAAGTCGCTCCGGCACCGGTCATCACAACGCCGGCCTCTTTGCACTTCGCAATGATCGCTTTCGCGCATCCGTCAAGAGAGTCGAAGGAGACAAAATATCCGCCGTTCGGTTTTGTCCACTTCCCGATCTCCAGACCGCCAAGTTCCTTATTTAAGATCTCATCGACTGCCTCAAATTTTGGTCTGAGGATCTCAGCGTGCTTAGCCATCTGCG
>ENA-ORTB01003340-ORTB01003340.1-human-gut-metagenome-genome-assembly--contig:-NODE-3340-length-12719-cov-8.012950_pt1 | contig 12719 bp, 10 predicted proteins | sample MGYA00241905_ERZ509174 | MGnify/ENA primary metagenome ERZ509174 (study PRJEB26280, sample SAMEA2338851) | human gut metagenome | biome: human gut; feature: human-associated habitat; material: faeces...
AATTTTCAGGGTTTTACATACTGTTCAGTTTTCAAGGTTCTTTGTTGTTGTCTCATTGACAGCTCATTTATATTACCACAAGCAGTTATCTTTGTCAACAACTTTTTTATTTTATTTTTCGCAACTGAGCTTTCGCTCAACAGCTTGAATATCATATCATAGGCAGTTGTCGTTGTCAACTATTTTTTCTTAATTTTCAAAACATTTTCGCAAATAAGAAAACCTGTGATATTCGATTTTCCCTGCATATGCAGACCAACGTCAAAACACGTTAGAGTTAGAGTTTACCATTTCAGCATTAACTTGTCAAGCGATTTTCACTTGTTTTTTCGCTGACATATTCCATACAGAATCATTGCGCATCCTCGCGGAGCGTTTATCTCAGCCGAAGACCCAACTCCCACTGAGACAACTTTGCTATTACTCGCCACCTAAAGAGGTGGATGTCTTCTCGACTGAAATAAAAAATTTGGCACACCTAACTCATCACTAAGTAGCGAGAATGCGGTGTGCCGTTTTTCAATATCACAGTTTTTCTCTGTAAGCTTTTAAATAATCCGTTTCACAACACCCATCAGGATGCTTCCAAGCATATTGTGGTCATACAGCCAGGTCAGCCAGATATTGCTTTCTATCTGGTTCAGGAAAAGTTCACCAATCGCCGTTGCCGAGAACAGTGTAATAAGCAGTGCTGCAATCCAGACGAAAAAGATCCCTTCCGCACCCCCCAGCGCGGCACCTGCCAGACGGTTCAGCCCCGATATGATCGGCAGCCGGGAGACCACATTGAGCGATACGGACAGAACACGCAGTCCGCCGAACACGGCTGCAAACAGCAGAAAAAAACTTATAATATTGATCAGGCTGTTTGCCAGATAACGGCTGACGTAGTGGGTAAAGCTGCTTACACCCAGCGCCTCGTAAACTTCGCTGTTATTATTCTCCAGAAGCGCATCCTTTAACTGTTCCGGAAGCTCCATTTCTTCAATAATACTGCGCTGTACGGATGGCGGCGCCGCGTCAGCTGCCTCATTTTCCGCCTCATCGTCCTTTTGGATAAATTTCGTCACGCTGTCCTCCACCGCCTGATAGACCACCTCATTGCTGCGAAGCAGATTCGCGACAGACGGCGCACCAAAATGAACCACCCCCAACGACAGCACCAGGGAAACGGCCGAGACTGCCAGGCGGATGAATCCGCGGTAATGCCCGTACAATACCATGGAAACCAGATAGACTGCCACCACCACGAACAGCCAGTTTTCTTTTATATAAGCACCCATTTCCTGATCGCCTCCGCTACGCCCTCTTCCCGGTTCGAAGCGGCAATCCGGTCTGCGCGTTCCTTTAAAAATGGGGCGCCATTTTCCATCGCCACGCCGATTCCTGCTGCCTCCAGCATGGGCCAGTCGTTTTCGCCGTCTCCAAATGCCATCGTCTCCTCCGCTTCAATTCCCAGATACTGACAGAGATTCCGCAGCCCGCTCCCCTTTGTGATGCCCGCCGCGTTGAGTTCCAGATTCCACGGAAGCGAGGAGGTCACCAGAACCTCCGGCATCGCTTCCAGCTTTGCCCGGACTGCCTGCTTGCTTTCCCGGTCCTTAAAATTTAAATTCATCTTCTGCACCGGGCATTTTTTCTCCCGCAGATACTCCACCATGTCAATAACTGCCCGGCGCGTCGCCCGGATATAGGCGCATTCACGTTCCGGTATCCCGTATTCTTCCAGCTGTGCCAGCAATCGCGTCTCGCTGACGCCGCCCTCCGATACATACATATCGTAAATAACCGGATGTCGGCGCAGCACCTCAATCACCCGGATCGTCTCTTCCCAGCTCAGGCAGCTTTCCGACACCCAGGTATTTTTCCCGAAATCCCGGACGACCGCCCCATTTGTAAATATGCCATAGTGGACGCCCGGCAGGCTCAAAACCTCCTCTGGCACTGCCGGGAGCGCGCGCCCGGTCGCCGGAACAATCTCAATCCCCCGCTGCGCGCACAGTTCCATCACCTGTCTTGTTTTTTCCGACACGTGCATTTTTTCATTTAACAGTGTCCCATCTAAATCGAGGGCTATTAACCGTGTTCCCATCTTTCTCTCCCGTATCTCTTTTTACTGTCCACTACCAGAAAACGCTGCCGGGAAGCATTCCCCCGCAGCGCTCTCTTTTACTAATTAGTTTTAATTTTAAAATTTCTCGAATTGTTTTGATTAATCAAAGAAATGCTTCTCTTTCAGAATCAGAAGTCCATCCTTATCATATTTCGATGAGAACAGTCCGCTGAAGGATTTCTTCTCCGCCTTATCTGCAGCTTCCTCGATCAAATCTTCGGCACTTGTCTTGGTAAGCGGTTCTCCGTCCTCCTCCATCATCTCAGCGCGCTCGTACAGAGCCAGCATGCTCTTTCCCGAAATACTGCAATCGATCTCCGATGCATATTTGCAGGCATACTGAACAAACTCCTCAACATCCATATCGCCGGACTTTTTGGACGGTTTCTCTTCCGGCTCATCCTCTGGATAATTGGAATACTCGTCGTCCTCGCGTTCGTCTTTATAGCTGTCTTTGTAATCGTCCTTATAATCATCACGATAGCCGCCACGCGCATAATCATCCTCCGGCTCATACTCGTCCTTCTCGTAGCGATCTTCTTCGCCTTCATACTCCGGCTCGTCATCGTGTCTTGCCTCTTCCTGACGGCGCAGTTCTTCTCTCTGCCGCTCTGCCAGACGGCGATCTTCCTCCGCTTTACGCGCTTCTTCTGCCTCTTTGGCTGCCAGCGCCTGTGCTTCTGCCTTGGCGCGCTCTTCTTCCTCACGGCGGGCTGCTGCTTCCTGCTGTCTGCGTTTTTCCTCTGCCTCTTTTTCTGCCTGACGACGGATCTCCGCTTCACGCTCTGCCTGGCGTTTTCTGGCTGCTTCTGCTTCCTGCTGCGCCTGCTGGCGTTTCAGCTCTTCCTCGCGCGCCTGTGCCAGCTTCGCTGCATCGTCTTTCTGGTTTTCACAGCCGATATACTGAAAACGCTCTGCTAATGCCGGATATGCGCGGTGCATCTGCTCTAAACGTGCCTGCGTATCAATCAGAACAACGACCATACCGGTTTCATCCTGTGTCATCAGTTCTTCCAGCTCTTCCACCGTCAAATCGTCCAGATCGGCTGCATGCTCGACCACCAGATCCTTGCCTGCCAGGCGCTCCGCCACCGATGCGATGCCGCGATGGGAAAGGTTTGCGCCGCTGATCTTGGCAACCGGATGCTTGGTTCCCAGCTCGCGGTGAATCTTTTTCAGGGAATCAAGTGCCATCGCAAGACCGGCTGCCGGATCTTCCGCCTCGATCATCAGATGATTCGATTCCTTGATCTCCTCTTCTTCCTCTTCCGGTTCGAAATCCCAGTCTTCCACTATGGTTTCCTCTTCCTCTTCAAATTCATGAATCGGAGCTTCCTCACTCTTTTCCTCTGCCTCTGCCGGTTCCAGGTCGCGGAGATTCCTGAAAACACGTGTCTCCCCTTCGGATGCGCCCTCTTCCTCATCGTAAGGCTTGATCTTGGACACTTCTTTTGCCAGCGCTTCTTCCGCCTGTGCTTCATGAAGGCTTGCTACTACATCCTCGTCCAGCGCAGCCTTTTCTACTTTCTCGTCCGCCGGTTTTGTCTCAGCATTCGGTTTTCCAGCCTTCTCTTCTGGCTCTGCCTGCTCTGGCTGTCCCTCCGGCTCATTCTCCGGTTCGTCGTCCAGCTCTGCCTCCGGCTCATCCGTATCCAGATACTCTCCTTCCGGCTCCGGCTTGCGGTATGTACCGTTCTTGTACTCTTCTTCCACCGCACGCAGCTTCTCTTCGTACTTCTCGCGGTTTTCCACCAGATCCATCTGATATTTCGTCAGCGGCGCATACTGAAGTTTCAGTTCCATTGCCTTGTCCACATATTTGCCAAGACCGAACATCAGCATGATCTTGTCGCAGATCCGCACACAGTCGTCCGCCTGGTTCGCCTGATGATAAAGCTCTGCCAGGTGGTACAGCCATTTCTCATCCAGCTCTTCCTGACAATATCTCTCCAGAGAATTGATCTGCTGCTCTAACGGCGCATCCTTCGCCTCCAGAATCAGGAAACGAAGCAGGTACTGGCGCGGGTCATCGCCGGACAGCTCACAGAACTCCCGGTAATATGCCTCTGCCTCCTGAATATTATTTTCACGCAATGCAAGGTCAGTCAGCTTATATAAAAGCCCCTTTCCAAGCGGCGCTCTCTCATATGCCAGCAATAAAATATCCTTGGCATCCTGATACTCTGCATTTTTCTCATAAATCTGGGAAATCATCGTAAGCAGGCTGGTGCTGCGTACACGACGCCAGTCGATGGTATCGGCGATCTTCATCGCCGTCTCGAAATCTCCCTTGTTAACCAGTTTCTTAATCTGCTCTACCTTGATGTTAAACTCGTATTTATCCATCTTATGCATCTCCTAACTTCCTGCCGCGGCAGAAGTTTTATTGTTACTGTTCACGCATACGTGCCCAGTAACGTTTTATTTGCTCACCGGCTACAGCTCTGTACGCCCATCCAGCGCGCGCAGAAGCGTTACCTCATCAATATATTCCAAGTCGCCCCCGACCGGAACGCCGCTGGCGATTCGTGTCACCCGGATCCCTGTCGGCTTAATCAGCTTGCTCAAATACATCGCGGTCGTCTCGCCCTCCAGGCTTGAGTTGGTTGCGATAATGACCTCACGAACCTCCTCTTTCTGCAGGCGAGTCATCAGCTCCTTGAGCCGGATGTCGCCCGGCCCGATCCCCAGCATCGGGGAGATCGCCCCATGCAGCACATGATAGACCCCGTTGTATTTTCCTGTCTTTTCATATGCCGCCAGATCGCGCGTATTTTCCACCACCATGATCGTCTCATGATCTCGCCGGTCGCTGCTGCAGATCGGGCACAGTTCCTTATCCGTCAATGTGCAGCACTCCTTGCAGTAACGCACATTCTGCTTGGCTTCCAGAATCGCGCCGGACAAGTGCCTGACCTGTTCTTCCGGCATATTGATGATATGAAATGCAAGACGCTGCGCCGATTTACTTCCGATTCCGGGAAGTTTTGACAATTCTTCGATTAGCTTGCTAATCTGGCTGCTGTAATAATCCATCACTTAAAACGGGAATCCGCCTCCCAGACCGCCAAGGCCACCGGTCAACTGGGACATCATCTGGCTGCTGTCCTCTTCCGCCTGACGGAATGCCTCGTTGGTCGCCGCCACGATCAGATCCTCTAACATCTCGATATCATCCGGATCCACTACTTCCTCAGACAGTTTCACGGAAAGAACCTCTTTTTTACCAGATACGGTCACGGTTACAGCGCCGCCGCCTGCGGATGCGCTGTACTGCTTCTCCTCCAGCTCTTTCTGCTTCTCTTCCATCTGGCGCTGCATTCTCTGCGCCTGCTTCATTAAATTGTTCATATTGCCCGGCATACCGCCTGGGAAACCGCCACGTTTTGCCATGGTGTCATTCCTCTCTTTCACTTCTTTTTATTTATATTCAGACTGGCTGCCGATTGCAGCCGGTTCTATATATCATATAAACCCACTAATATCATTTATCTGCATTTAATCACAGCTTCTTGCATTACAAAACAAGGCTCATCTTTGGCAAACTCCACTACACGGAATCATCCTCTTCGACAATCACATCGGTATGGATTGCGTTCTTTAAATCCTCATCACTGACATAAACCGTTCTTTGCGGCACAGCAGATGATTCTAAACGGACTTTAAATTGCAGAGTCTTTTTGTATTTTTCTTGCACTACTTCCTGCAAATTCTTAAGCTCAGGCTCCCGATTGATAATTCCAAACGTATTTTCATCTGTACACACAATGCAAAGGCAGCCTTCGCCCGCCGGTTCTACACTTGTCTTGGGAAGACTGAGTCTAATCGAACCCACAAGCTGGCTCAGGGACGCAATCCGTCGCCATTCTTTCCGCATCAGCATCAGATCTTCGTACTGTGCCGGCGGAAGGGATACCGTCTTCGGCTCAGGCGGCGTTTCCACCACAGCCGTTTTGGAGGATGCCGCCTGCCCCGCTGCCGGTGCAAGGGACGCCAGTTTCTGTAGATTGTCCGGCATTTCCTGCATTTTCTGCTCTAATAGCGTAATCCGCTGTAAAATGGAATCAAGATTCTGTTCCATCGACGGTGTCGTCAGCTTGATAAAGGCAATCTCCACCAGAATCCGCTTCTGCGACGCGTAGCGCAGCTGCCCGGAAAGCTCCGAGAAAATACGGATGTAACGCATCAGCGTTTCCGTATCAACGCCTGCCGCCTCTTCCTTTAAAACTGCCAGATTTTCCTCCGACATATCGAGCATATCGCCCGGTTCGTCGGTCGTCTTGGCAATCAGGAGATTTCGCATATACCAGACGAAATCGTTGACGAGCTGCGAAAGATCGCGCCCCTGGATGATCATTTCCTCAATCTCACGGATGCACGCCTTCGTATCACTTGCAAGCACCGCCTGAAACAGCTTGCTGAACACGCGGTTATCGACCGCGCCCAACACCTCGAGCACATTGTCATACGTCAGCTTTTCCCCGAAATGGAACGCCACGCACTGATCGAGAAGACTTAACGCATCTCGCATCGAGCCATCCGCCGCACGTGCCACATACCTAAGTGCCCGATCGTCTACATCGATCTGCTCCGCCTGCGTCAGCTCCGCCAGCCGTCCCGCGATGGTATCGATCGAGATCCGCTTGAAATCATATCTCTGGCACCGGGACAGGATCGTGATCGGGATCTTGTGGACCTCCGTCGTCGCCAAGATAAATATAACGTAGGACGGCGGTTCTTCCAGCGTCTTTAAGAGCGCATTGAACGCGCCGATCGAAAGCATATGAACCTCGTCAATGATGTAGACGCGGTAGCGCCCATCCGTCGGCGGGTACTGCACCTGCTCCCGGATATCGCGGATATTTTCCACACCATTGTTGGATGCCGCATCGATCTCCACCACATTGAGGGAAGCTCCCTCCGCAATCTGGCGGCACATACTGCACTCGCCGCAGGGGCTGCCGTCCACCGGATGTTCACAGTTGACTGCCCGTGCAAAGATCTTGGCAATACTCGTCTTACCGGTTCCGCGCGTCCCGCAGAAGAGGTACGCGTGCCCGATCCGCCCGGAGTTGATCTGATTTTTCAGGGTCTTTACGATATGGTCCTGACCCCGGACCTCTTCAAAGGACGTCGGACGCCATTTTCTGTACAGTGCTGTATATGACATAAACTACTACTTCCTTACTATTCGTCGCCGAAGCTGATGCCTACATCCTTAGCTTCCCGGATAATATCGCTCTTCGGATCGACCATCTTTAATTTACCGGCAATGTCCGCGAGCGGAATTTTTTCAATCTTATTGTTGTTTAAAGCGACCATATAGCCGTATTCTTTGCGGCGGATCATCTCTGCTGCCTCCGCGCCGAGGCGCGTCGCAATCACGCGGTCATACGGACATGGCTCGCCTCCGCGCTGCATATGCCCCGGAACCGTCACACGGATCTCCTGCCCCGTCCGCTCGGAAATCTGGGCGCCCAGCTCGTAAGCGACCGACGGATAAACCGGTCCATTTTTCTTCTTTTCTTTTAATTCTTTCTTGGTCAGGGCTGCATTTTCCTTGGAAATCGCGCCCTCTGCGACCGCCAGAATCGTGAAATTCTTGCCATTTTTAGTACGGCTGCGGATCGCATTTACCACCACATCAATATCATACGGGATCTCCGGCAGGAGAATGATGTCAGCTCCGCCCGCGATGCCTGCATAGAGCGCCAGCCATCCCACCTTGTGGCCCATGATCTCCACGATGAAGACTCTGCCATGAGACGCCGCCGTCGTATGAATACAGTCGATGGCATTGGTCGCTACATCAACCGCACTATGGAATCCAAACGTAAGATCGCTGCCCCAGAGATCGTTGTCTATGGTCTTCGGAAGAGAAACGATATTGAGTCCTTCCTCCCGCAGCAGATTTGCCGTCTTCTGGCTGCCGTTGCCGCCTAAAATGACGAGGCATTCCAGTTTCAGCTTGTAATAGGTGTGTTTCATCGCTTCCACTTTATCCAGACCGTTCTCGTCCGGCGTCCGCATCAGCTTGAAAGGCTGTCTGGAAGTTCCCAGAATCGTACCTCCGCGTGTCAGAATCCCGGAAAAATCCGACTGTTTCATAATCCGGTAGTCTGCATACATAAGACCTTTATAGCCGTCTTCAAATCCAACTATCTCTATGTCATCGAACATCTTGTACAGCGATTTTGCCACGCCTCGCATCGTCGCATTTAAGCTCTGGCAGTCGCCGCCGCTGGTTAACATACCGATTCTTCTCATGAGCGCTTTCCCTTTCTTCATAACCGTCCAGTACCTTCACAGTTACCCTTATTCTAAGTTTCCAACAACCCCCATATCAGGATAAACTACACCCATTTTGTAATTATAATACAATCATATCCCGCGGGCAAGAAAAAATTCCTTACAAATATCATAGACATAAAAATACCGGGATACGCGCTTTTAATCTGCTCCGGCACGGTATTCCTACCCCTTGGCAAATCAAATTCCACATATCCCGGCTATATTCACACACCTGCAAAAATGCTTGTTTCTGTATCTATTATTTTCTATTTTTTATTTCATAGGAAGCAATTTCCTATGAAATAAAAAAATCCGCACGCCCGGCTTCGAACGTATGCCATGGACGTTACCCTGACAGTTAACTCGGTCCAGGCTGCCTTACGGCACACAGAAGCTTCTGCTTAGTGCTGCTGCATTCCTGCCCTGACACGGTTCACAGATTTCTGTTGCGCAAGACCCAGACTTCAACGCCACTTTTCAGGGGCAGCCCCACAGTAAAAACGCCCTCGGTCGGACAACACCCCTGCTATAGCGGATTGCAGGTACAGGGCACCGCTAACTCCCCGGCTGTGCGGAAACTTTATGACTTGATCTTATATGACGGAATGACCTGCAGACCGTCAGCCTGTTTAGTATACATGGCAGCCGCCGTTTTGTCAAGCCGGAGCTTGACTAACAAGCATTGTATAAAAATACACAAGAATACATTTTATTGTTTTTTTATCATTTTTTATCCCAGAATCTTGCAACAGAAGAAAGAAATCATTATAATAGGTATAAATCTAGCGACTACAAAAAGTCAAACAGTTACTAAATCATAAAATTCTGTAAGATTGGAGCAACGATTATGGAAAAGAAAAATATCGACTGGAGCAACATCGGTTTCGGCTATATGCCAACGGATTACCGCTATGTTTCCATGTACCAGAATGGTTCCTGGGACGAAGGCGTCCTTACCTCCGACCCGAATATTACCCTGAATGAATGTGCCTGTGTTCTGCAGTATGCACAGACTTGCTTCGAGGGTCTGAAAGCGTATACGACCGAGGACGGCCATATCGTTACGTTCCGTCCTGACTTAAACGGCGAGCGTATGGAGAATTCCGCAAAAGGTCTTGAAATGCCGCCATTCCCGAAGGAGCGCTTCGTAGACGCCATCACAAAAGTAGTAGAAGCCAACGCAGCATTCGTACCGCCGTATGGTTCCGGTGCAACCCTGTACATCCGCCCGTATATGTTCGGTTATGATTCCATCATCGGCGTTAAACCGGCAAACATCTATCAGTTCCGTGTATTCTGTACACCGGTTGGCCCGTACTTCAAGGGCGGCGCTAAACCGATCACCATCCGCGTCAGCGATTTCGACCGTGCAGCACCTCACGGAACCGGTCACATCAAAGCCGGATTAAACTACGCGATGAGCCTGCATGCGATCGTCGATGCTCATAAGAACGGTTTCGATGAGAACATCTACCTGGATCCGCAGACACGTACCAAGATCGAGGAGACCGGCGGCGCAAACGTTATCTTTATCACCAAAGACGGCAAGCTGGTAACTCCGAAGTCCAACAGCATCCTTCCGTCTATCACACGCCGTTCTATCCTGCAGGTTGCAAGAGATTACCTTGGCATGGAGACCGAAGAGCGTGAAGTATACTTAGACGAAGTAAAAGATTTCGCAGAGTGCGGCCTGTGCGGTACCGCAGCTGTTATCTCCCCGGTTGGCAAGATCGTTGACCACGGCAAGGAAATCTGCTTCCCGGCAGGTATGGAGAAGATGGGTCCGGTTACCCAGAAACTCTACGAGACACTGACCGGCATCCAGATGGGTCACATCAAAGCTCCGGAGGGCTGGATCCACGTAATCAAATAAGGACTGTATTTTTCGGTTTGAATGGGAAATATGGAATGCAAAAAGCTGGTGGAAATCATTCACCAGCTTTTTCTTCTTTCTTCTTTTTTCTCTTTTCACGCAATTCTTTGAAAAATTCTTTCAACATCATCGAACATTCCTCGCCCAAAAGTCCTTCTTCTGTCTCCACCTGATGATTGAATCCTTTTTCATCCAGAAGATTCAGTACCGAACCGGCGCAACCGGCTTTCGGGTTCATGGAACCGATGTAAACTTTTGGAATCCGCGCCTGCACGATCGCCCCTGCGCACATCGGGCACGGTTCCAGCGTCACGTACAGCTCGCATTCTTCCAGGCGCCAGTCGCCCATGCGCTTGCACGCTTTTTTGACTGCCGCGATCTCCGCATGTGCCAGCGCGCTATGATCGACCATCCGGCGGTTGTAACCCCTGCCGATGATTTTGTCCTCATACACGATCACGCAGCCGATCGGCACTTCTCCGAGCGCCCAGGCTTTCTTCGCCTCGCGGATCGCCGCTTTCATATATTTCTCTTCCCGTGTCAATTTTGCTGCCACTGTTTTTCCTCTTTCTTGTTTTATCTCTCTGTCCATCCTACCCAGAAAGACCGCACTTTGTCAAGAGTCCCTCAGGAAGATCGGCTGATTTATGTAAAATTCAAATCCGTATACCAATACCCGAACCGGCTGTCGCGCGGCGGCTGGCGGGTGGAACGGACAAAGCGGTCAAAGCCGAACATCGCCGCCATATATTTTTCATTGTTTCCATAATGTCCTGGCACGCCCAGAATGTAGCGCCCCCGTTCGCCAGATTTCCCCAGCCTCGCCAGAATCAGATATCGGTAGTTGTAGTAACCGTGCAGAAGAAAGCTGTTATTTCCATACACCCAGTTTTCCCGCGGCAGAAGCCCGATATCCTGCGGTTTGATTACCAGAATCTCGCAGCCGTCGGCGCATTCGAAGGCAGTTACTTTCGGATAGGCAACACGCAGGCGGTCCCAGAGAGTCTCGGCGGGATCTTCTTTGGAAGATTCCTTGGAAGAATCTGGTTGCGGTTGTTTTTGATTTTGAGAGCCTGGCTGAAATGCCTCTTGATGGTCTGGTGGAGAATCTGGAAGCGCCTCTTTCCGGACTTCCCGGGTGGATTCTTGAGAATCTTTCCGCCGTGCTTCTGTCTGTGCTTCCTGATAGGATTCCTGAAAACTTTCCTTCGGTGTCTCCGTTTGCACTTCCTGATTGGATTCCTGAAAACTTTCTTGCGGTGTTTCCGTTTGCGCTTCCTGAACAACTTCTGCCTCTTGATGATCGGATGTTTCTGAGATATCTGGAACCGCTTCCATGGTTTCCGTGTCCTCGAAAATCTCCAGGTTTGAATCCTCCAGCTTTTCTGGCTGGGGCTGGCTGATTCCGAAGTCCGTTTCGTTTATATTCACAGCTTCTTTCTTCTCTGTCTCCGTGGATGTGTCCCGACTCTCCATTTCTCCCGACCGGGTAAGTTCTGACGCCTCATCCAATTTTTCTTTCCCTACAGACGCGCTGTTCACTTCCCCAGATACATTCTCTGCCAGTTTCCGCGTTGCCTCTTCCTTCTCTGCTTCCTGCTCCCGCACTTTCTCAGCAGTCACATCCGCCAGCTCAACCTCTGCCGCATGCGCGACGGCATCTTCCCAGATCGTCGTATAGGCACGCCATGCGCTGTCCGTCTCATGAAGAGTCAGACCACAGCACTCTTCCATATTGCAGCCGCTTCCTTCAATATTTTCACAATTGACGACGGCACGGAACTCCCCATTTCCGCCACGGACAAACAGGGTGCCGATACGGATCTCCTCCTGCCCTGCCAGAAGGTATACGCCGATCGGGCTGCCGCCCGCAAAGACACGGCGGACGCTGACCTGAATCCGGCAGGAAGTTCCCCGCGTCTCCAATTTCGCAAATCCCGTATTTTTCCCTTTGATTCCGCCCTCGTATGCATAGATATATGATATTAACCGATGATATGCAGACATGTTTTCACTCCTTTGCTTTGTATTATATGCAAAAGAAGCGCCGGTTTATGACAGGATTTCTATATCCTGATATAAACCAACGCTGCAAATACGTCCGTATAACGCAAAATCGGGAACAGTTAAAAACTGTTCCCGATACTGCCGGCGACCGGAATCGAACCGGTACGAAGTTTAACCCTCGCAGGATTTTAAGTCCTGTGCGTCTGCCAGTTCCGCCACGCCGGCATCATGATTACTCATGACTGGCACAAAGCCAAATGGATGGAGGTGGATTCGAACCACCGAAGCGAGACGCAACAGATTTACAGTCTGCCCCCTTTGGCCACTCGGGAACCCATCCAAAATTGCTCTGACAGTTGAAGATTATAGCATGGCCGTCTCAAAAAAGCAAGTGTTTTTATATATTTTATTTAATATTTTTATTTCCATTTTTTC
>ENA-ORTB01003341-ORTB01003341.1-human-gut-metagenome-genome-assembly--contig:-NODE-3341-length-12719-cov-2.953253_pt1 | contig 12719 bp, 9 predicted proteins | sample MGYA00241905_ERZ509174 | MGnify/ENA primary metagenome ERZ509174 (study PRJEB26280, sample SAMEA2338851) | human gut metagenome | biome: human gut; feature: human-associated habitat; material: faeces...
GCGGAACGGGTTTGCATTGTATTTCTCATAAAACTGCTTTTCAGCATCCAGGACAGCTGCGGGCTTCTGGGAAGTTGCCGCATTGTCCAGGTAAATGATGTCACGGTTTTTGAGAAGCGGGAAATCTTCCCGGATCTTAGATACGTCCATTGGTGGCCTCACTTTCTAAATAAGAGGCAACATCTGCCTTTGTCTTTTCATCAGGTACCAGACGGAGAACGGCGTCGATCCGTGCCTTCGCCATCATCTTGTAGATCTTTGGAAGCTCCATGCCGCGGCTTTCCAGATAGAAGACCATGTCATCGTCAAGTTTTCCGATCGTTGCACCGTGGTTTCCTTCGACATCTTCCTCCGCGCAGAGGATCAGCGGAATCGTCTGGTTTACAACGTCATCGTCGAGAAGAAGAACGTCCTCTTTCTCGTTTCCGACAGCGCCTGCCGCGCCTTTCTTAAAGTCGATCGTTCCGCGGAAGAGTTTCTTCGAATTTTCATGAAGCACGCCGTCGGTCTTGATCTCGCTGACGGATTTCTTTCCTTCGTGGAGAGCGACGTAGTTCATATCAAGAACTGCATCGTTTCCGACCGTGTAGGCGATGTCCGCGGTGAACGTACTCTTTTTGCCGACGAGATCTGCCTTACAGCCGTTGTATACATGACCACCGGAGAGGAAGAGGTGGATCACGGAGAATTTTGCTCCGTCAGCAACCTTCGCACCGATGTCGTTTAAGACGGTTTTTGCATTGTCATTACGGATGATCTGGACGAGAGTCACTTCGGCGTCTTTTTCGAGGATCAGTTTTGTCTGGACGCCGGAGAGAGCAGTGTGGTCTGCACCCGAAGTACCGTCGGCCTCAGCCGCCATATCCATGATGACGGTCATCTTACTTCCTTCTTTTGCGAAGATTCCGAACGTATTTAAGCTATGCTCGGAAGAGCCGTATGTGAAGCCGATGCGCACCGGTGTCTCTGCGAGGTCTCCATCCGTCGAGAGCAGGACGGCACCGGCTGCGGACTCTCTGACGAGAACATCCATATCCGGTCCCATTCCGCCTGCGATCTCCCGGAACTGATCCGGAAGGCCGGCAGGGCAGTTTGTTTTTGAGATCCCCGCCGGGATCTCAGCTTTTATTTCATGCGCTCCGGAGACAGAAATCCCGGAGATCGCAGTTTCATTCATTTTCAGCCAGTTCCATGTCCTGGAAGGGAGCTGGTTGATCTTCATATTCTCCATCATCCAATACTTCCTTTCATTTCCAGATGGATCAGATTGTTCATCTCCACCGCGTATTCCAACGGCAGCTCCTTCGATACATTGTCCGCGAAGCCGCTGACGATCATGGCTCTGGCGTCCTCTTCGGAGATACCGCGGGACATCAGATAGAAGACGGCATCGTCGCTGATGCGTCCGATCTTTGCCTCGTGTCCGACGTCGGCATCCTTTGTGCGGATATCCATCGCCGGGATCGTGTCGGAACGGGAGATATCGTCGAGCATCAGGGACTGACAGGAGACAGCGGATTTGCTGCCCTTTGCCTTCGCGGATACGACAACGGAGCTCCGGAAGGTACTGATTCCGCCGTCCTTGGAGATCGATCTTGTATTTACATAGGAAGAAGTCTTCGGAGCGTTGTGGACCACCTTACATCCAGTATCGAGGTTCTGTCCCTTACCGGCGAATGTGATCCCGGTAAATTCGGATCTTGCACCCTCACCGTTTAACACGCTCATCGGGTAGAGGTAAGAAACATGGGAACCGAAGGAACCGGATACCCACTCGATGACTCCGCCTTCCTCGACCTTCGCCCGCTTTGTGTTTAAATTGTACATATTTTTCGACCAGTTCTCGATCGTAGAGTAGCGGAGCTTTGCGTTTTTTCCGATGTAAAGCTCTACACAGCCGGCGTGGAGGTTTGCCACGTTGTACTTCGGTGCGGAACATCCCTCGATGAAGTGTAAGGACGCGCCCTCATCGACGATGATCAGGGTGTGCTCAAACTGTCCGGCACCCGCCGCGTTTAAACGGAAGTAGGACTGCAGCGGGATCTCAACGGAAACTCCCTTCGGAACATAGACGAAGGAGCCGCCGGACCATACCGCACCGTGCAGAGCGGCAAATTTGTGGTCATGGGGTGTCACGAGCTTCATAAAGTGGTCCTTTACCATATCGGCATACTCGCCGGTCAGGGCACTCTCCATATCTGTGTAGATGACGCCCTGCTCCGCAACTTCCTTGCGGACGTTGTGGTAGACGAGCTCGGAGTCGTACTGGGCACCTACGCCTGCGAGAGAGGTGCGCTCCGCCTGCGGGATCCCGAGCTTTTCAAAGGTATCCTTGATCTCCTCCGGGACCTCGGACCAGTCCCCTTTCATCTTTGTGTTGGCACGGACGTAGGTCGCGATGTTGTCCATGTTTAAGCCTTCGATGGACGGGCCCCAGTCCGGAACCTTCATTTCATTATATACTTTTAAGGAATTTAACCGGAAATCATGCATCCACTCCGGGTCATGTTTCTCCTCGGAGATCTTTTCCACAATGTCCTCGGTAAGACCGGATCTGATGCGGTACGCATCTTTTTCCTCATTGCGGAAGTCGTACATGTTGCGGTCAACGTCCTCAACATACGTCTTTTCCTTCATTAATCGTTCTCTCCCTTCTCATTTGCGGAAGCGATAAACTGCTCGAAGCCGTTCTCATTGATCTCATCGACGAGAGAACCATCGCCCTCGGCAACCAGGCGGCCGTCTACGAGAACATGGGTCTTGTCCACATGGAGAGACTCCAGGATCCTTGTGCTGTGGGTGATGATGAGGAGAGCGCCGTCCTTGCTCTTCTGGTACTCCTCGATTCCCTTGGAAACGGTGCGGACCGCGTCGACATCGAGACCGGAGTCTGTCTCATCGAGGATCGCTAAGGACGGATTTAAGAGGAGAAGCTGCAGGATCTCCGCTTTCTTTTTCTCACCGCCGGAGAAGCCGACGTTCAGATCACGGAAGCCATAGGACGGATCCATGTCGAGAACCTCCATCGCTTTCTGGAGTTCTTTATTGAAATCCCAGATGCGGACATTCTTTCCGGTTCTCGCGGAGAGAGCGCTGCGGATAAAGTTGGAGAGGGAGATCCCCGGAACCTCAAGCGGATTCTGGAAGGAGAGGAACATGCCGAGCTTTGCACGCTTGTCAGCGGCTTCTTTTGTGATGTTCTCGCCTCCGAAGAAGATCTCACCGTCTGTCACATGATAGTTCGGGTTCCCCATCAGGGTGCAGCCGAGTGTGGATTTTCCGGCACCGTTCGGTCCCATGAGTACGTGGGTCTCGCCTTTGTTGATCGTTAAGTTGATCCCGTGAAGAATGGATTTCTCTTCCACATTCACGGAGAGATTTTTTACATTTAATAATAGTTCTGACATATCGGATTCCTCCATGTATTTTATATAAGGTAAAAATGTAAGTTTCAGCAATTTCCGGACAGATATGAACCGGCACCGGAGCTGATCTCCGGGATACGTTCCGTCTGCCGGGACTAAACCTAGTTACTTACTAGGTGATTCAATGATATTATACATGTATTGAGAAAAATATGCAAGAAGCAATTCCTACAAACATGCTATGAATTGGTATTTATTCCTGTACAATCCGATATTTCCGGCAAAATCTGCAGGATTCATGAAACTGCAACAATCGGAAAACAATTCTGAAACATGGGCATGGTAGGCTGAGCAAAACAGCGGAAATCACAGACGGGATCGGACCGGAGGCAGGAGTTTCTATACAGAAATTTTGCAAACCTTACGAAAATATAAAATCATTATAAAGTGAAAAAACAGATATTGACAGAATGACAGGGTGTCACTATAATGTTGACAGGTTGTCACTTTTGCAAAAGAAGGGAAATGTCAGAAATACGTTTTGTGATTTCGACAGAAGGGAGATGGAATTATGCCGACCGAGCGGTTTCTGCGGCTTCCGAAAGAGAAAATTGAAGCAATTCGGATCGCAGCGACAAAGGAGTTTACAAGAGTGCCTCTCGAGGAGGCGTCGATCAACCGGATCGTCCACGACGCGGACATATCAAGAGGAAGCTTTTATACATATTTTGAAGATAAGCAGGATCTGTTGAAGTGGCTGATCTACGCCCAGGCAGAACAGCATTTTAACAACTATATCGAGCGGCTCCGGGAAAACGGAGGCGACCTTTGGGATATGCTTGAGAATGTGTTCGACCGCGGACTGGATCTTATGGAGCGGGCAGGTCTGATCAATATTTTTCAGAATCTGATCAAGAGCGCAAAGTTCATGGATATTTTCAGGGGTGATCCGGAGTATGACCCGCAGGTATGCCGGGAGAATCAGAGCTTTATGAAGCTATTATATGAAAATATCGATCAGGACAAAGAGCCGATCAGCAGGGAGACTTTAAATGAGCTGATCGAAATGCATATGGTTGTATTTCTGATGTCGCTCAAGCGCTTTTTCCGTGACGGGGAGAAGAGAGAGGAAGCTTCCGCGTATTACAAACGCCATATCCGTATGCTCCACTATGGCATATGTGCATATAGATCAGACAGCAGGGAAGAGGAGCAGCGGTAAGGAATAGAAAAGAAAAGCTGCCCGCGAAACAGAACGTGCGGACCGGAAGAAGGAAAAGGATCCGCAGGAGAGATCAAAAAGCAACAGGTTGCAGAAAATGAGGAGGAACCATGAAGAAAGCAGGTAAGATCGTAATCGGACTTGTATGCGTCGGCGCATTTGGAGTCCTGATGTTCACAAGATTTACGAAAAAAGAAGAGCCGATCGAGGCCGTTCCGAACCCGACCGTCGTCGTCCAGACACCGGAGACAGGAAATATTGAACTTTCCACAGGACTGACAGGTACCGTGGAACCGGCAGATCAGGTATACATTATCCCGAAGGGAAGCGGAGAAGTACTGGAGGTTTATGTAAATCAGGGCGATACCGTACAGAAGGGACAGAAGCTGTTCCGCATCGACAACAAGCAGTTAGACGCGGCAAGGATCACGTTAAATACGACTCAGGTATCCTTAAATGATGCCCAGACATCTGTAAACAGGATGAAGGCGCTCTACGAGAGCGGGGATATTTCCGCTCAGGCCTACGAGCAGGCGGTAAGCGGTCTGTCCATGGCGAAGCTCCAGTATGATTCCGCAAAATTAAACTATGATACCCAGAGCGAGAACACGGTCGTTACCGCGCCGATCGCCGGTGTCTTAGAACAGTTTGGCGTGCAGGTACATGATATGTCTGCGGGCGGTTCTGTCGCAGGCGTTGTATCCGGTGCAGGCGGAAAAACACTGACCTTCAACGTGTCGGAGCGTGTCATGAAGGGATTAAATATCGGTGATCCTGTGACGGTGGAGAAGAACGGAACGGACTACAGCGGCGCGATCTCTGAGATCGGCAGCATGGTGGACGCGTCCACAGGACTTTTCAAGGTGAAAGCGACCCTGGGTGACGCGGACGGACTTGCCAGCGGAACGATGGTAAAGGTTTATGTGACAGCAGAGAAGGCGGACAACGTCATGGTCGTTCCGGCAGATTGTGTGAACTACAGCAATGGAGACGCTTACGTGTATACATATGATGCCGCGACAGCAACGGCGAAAAAGACTCCGGTGGAAGACGGACTCATCGATTCTGACAAGATTCAGATTGTTTCCGGACTTTCCTACGACGACGAGGTCATCACAAGCTGGTCCAAGGAGCTTTATGACGGCGCCGCGGTAAATATTCAGGGCAGTGATGACAGTGCGGAAACGACAGCCGACAGCAGTGAGACAACAGCAGAAGAGACTACAGAAGCCGCGGAAACGGCAGCAAAATAAGGAGGCACAAGGAACATGGGACTTACCAAAAAGGTCTTAAAACGGCCGGTCACAACCGTTCTTGTTGTGCTCTGCCTGATCGTATTCGGTCTCAGCTCGATCTTTTCATCCCAGCTTGAGCTGATCCCGGAAATGGAGATGCCGATGCTGATCGTCAGCGCGGTCTACCCGGGAGCAAGCCCGGATGACGTGGATCAGCTTGTGATCAGTAAGATAGAGGATGAGATCGGAACGCTTTCCGGTGTCGATTCCGTCACCAGCATGTCTTCGGAAAACTTCGGAATGGTCCTGGTCCAGTATGACTATGACCAGGATATCGATAAAGCTTACGATGACTTAAAGAAAAAGCTGGATGGGATCAAGTCGGATCTCCCGGATGATGTCGATACCCCGACGATCATCGAGATGGATATCAACAGTACGCCGTCCATCACCCTCGCGGTCAACAATGACAGCGTGGATAACCTCTATAACTACGTAAATGACGATATCGTTCCGGAAATCGAAAAGCTGACCTCCGTAGCCAGTGTCGATGTATCCGGTGGTCAGGAGGCTTATATCAAGGCGGAGCTGATCCCGGAAAAATTAAGCCAGTATCATGTGAACATGAATACCATCGTTGCGGCTTTAAAGTCTGCGGACTTTTCTATGCCGATCGGAAGTACCTCCGTTGGAAACAAGGATCTTTCCGTGACATCCGGAACATCCTTTGACACGATGGAGCTTTTAAAGAAGATCCCGATCACACTGGGTAACGGAAACATCATCTATATGGAAGATGTTGCCAATATCTACAATACCGTTGAGGCAAAGGACAGTATCGGACGTTACGACGGCAAGGACACGATGACGATCGGTGTCAAGAAAAATCAGGACAGCGACCACATTACCGTTTCCAAGGCAGTCCAGGAGACAATGCAAACGTTAAAAGCACAGGATCCGTCTCTGGAGTACGTCGTTGTCAATGATTACAGTGATCAGATCAGCGATTCCTTAAACAGCGTATTCCAGACCATGATCATGGCAGTCATTATCGCGATGCTCATCATCTGGCTGTTCTTCGGGGATATCAAGGCATCCCTGATCGTCGGAACCTCCATCCCGGTATCAATTTTAGCGGCCCTCATCCTCATGAAGACCATGGGCTTTACGTTAAACGTCATCACCCTGTCGAGTCTGGTTCTCGGTGTCGGAATGATGGTCGATAACTCGATCGTAGTTCTGGAAAGCTGCTTCCGCTTTACGGATAAGGGCGGTGGCTTTGTTGAAACGAGAAAAGCCGCAATCGATGGTACTGCAGCTGTGCTGGAATCCATCATCGGTGGTACCGTTACGACCTGTGTCGTATTTATCCCGTTAGCTCTGATCTCCGGAATGAGCGGACAGATGTTCAAGCCGCTGGGCTTCACGATCGTATTCTGTATGATCGCGTCCCTGATCTCCGCGATGACGCTTGTACCGCTCTGCTACGTGTACTACCGTCCGAAGGAGAAGGAAAATACCCCGGCCTCCGGCATCATGAGAGCTCTGCAGAACGGATACCGTTCCCTGATGGAGAAGCTTTTAAAGAAAAAAGCGATGGTCATGGGAACCGCCGTTGTGCTTGTGATCTTCTCCCTGTTCCTTGCGACAAAGTTAAAGACAGAGCTTATGCCGGCAGATGATCAGGGAACGATCGCGGTGACGATCGAGACCCAGCCGGGTCTTAAGATCGAGGAGGTCGATAAGATCCTCCAGAGAGCAGAGGACTATGTGACTCAGGATCCGGATCTTGATTCCTACATGCTCTCCTACGGAAGTTCCGGACTTTCCATGAATATGGGCGGAAGCGGAGCGACCCTGACGGCATATTTAAAGGATGACAGAGGCAGAAAGACGGATCAGGTGCTCAAGGAATGGAAACGTGACATGCAGAAGTGGTCCGACTGCTCCGTGAGCCTCGAGAGCCAGAACTCCATGAGCACCATGTCCATGGGAGCAGCAGAGGATCTCGAATATCTTCTTGTCAGCACACAGTACGATGACTTAAAGAAGGTATCGGATGAGATCGTTTCCGAACTCCAGAAGCGCCCGGATGCGACAAACATCCACTCTTCCCTTGAAAACAGCGCTCCACTTGTAAAGATCAATGTGGATCCGGTCAAGGCGGCAGCGGAGGGACTTTCCCCGACCGCCGTTGCTTCCCAGGTATACATGATGGTCAGCGGAACGACGGCAACGACCCTGAATGTTGACGGAAATGATATCGATGTAAAGGTTGAGTACGCGGATGATGAGTACGATACGATCGATAAGCTCCAGGGAATCGTTCTTCCGACAGCGACCGGCGGATCTGTAGCCCTTATGGATATCGCGGATATCGGCTTTAAGGACAGTCCACAGAGTATCACAAAGAGCGATAAGCAGTATCAGGTGACGATCACCGGTACGCTGACAGAGGGAGCGGACAGCACCACGAAGGATAAGATCCAGAAAGAGGTCATCGATAAGTACTTATCCGGCACGATCTCTATGCAGGAAAACACATCCACAAAGATGATGAACGAAGAGTTTGCGTCCCTGGGACAGGCGATCGCCACAGCCGTATTCCTCGTATTCGTTGTAATGGCTGCACAGTTCGAGTCACCGAAGTTCTCCATCATGGTGATGACAACGATCCCGTTCGCCCTGATCGGTTCTTTCCTGTTTTTATGGCTTGTGGACTGCCCGATCAGCATGACTTCCCTGTTAGGCTTCTTAATGTTAGTCGGTACGGTAGTAAACAACGGTATTTTGTACGTCGATACGGCGAACCAGTATCGGGCAACGATGGACTTTAAGGAGGCGGTCATTGAAGCCGGCGCGACCCGTATGCGCCCTATGTTCATGACAACACTCACGACGATCGTGGCAATGATCCCGATGGCGGCGGCTTATGGAAATGCCGGTAAGACGATGCAGGGACTCGCACTTGTGGATGTCGGTGGACTGATCGTCTCTACGGCGATGGCACTTCTTGTTCTTCCGGTCTTCTATGTGATCATGAGCGGAAAGAATCAGGATAAGAAAGAGATCATTGACGTAGATTAAAGCTTTGAACATTGAAAGCGGATCCCTGCAGAGTCTGCAAGAGACGGCCGCTGCCCGGTCGGGAGGCAGTCAGCCGGAATGCGGAACGCTCTGCGGGGCTTCCTGCTTTTGGAGGCGGCAGCCAGGGGATAAAAATTGCCACCGGATTGCCGTATTTGGAAAGAAAATGTAAGAGAAACGTTATTGCGTTTCTGCGATGAAATCGTTATGCTCATAGACGGAGGGAAACCTATGAGACGAAATAAATGGAAAAAAGCAGGTCTGATCATGTTCTCAGCTGTTTTTATGGGAAGTCTTTCCATAGCGGCAGCGGATACCGGAATACCTGCGTTAGCTGCGACGAAGGACGTCGCGGTCACAGAATATGACGAAGCAGCGCTTGAAAAGTTTAAGGACAACACGCTGGAATACTGGGAACTCCCCGGACTCATTGAGCGCTACAATACCGATTATCAGAACCAGCTGCAGAAGTATTATTACAATCCGGGCGGATCCACGGGTCTTACGAAGGATCAGATGTTAGCGATGGCGGCGGATCTGCGCGCGGAGGCGGATGAAATGGAACGGGATGCGAATGATGTTCAGTATGACGAGACAGTATCCCGCGACGTGTATAAAGGATATAAAGCAAATATGCATGCTCTGCGGGCATATGCGCAGCAGCTGGAGGATGCCGCAAAGGGAAAGGGAGCCGGTGGTTCCTCTGCACTCCGCGGACTCCGCATCACGAGAAATGAGAAAACAAAGACCGCGAGGGAAGCAATGCGGACCTATGAGACCTTAAAGGACCAGTATGAGATCGCCCTTTTAAATCAGGAGATCGCAAAGCAGAATTACGAGGCGGCGTTAAAGAAAAAGGATCTTGGAATGATGTCGAAGGAAGATGTTCTGACCGTGGAGGACGCACTGAATTCCGCGAACGGAAGTGCTCTTCAGGCAGCGTCCGGTCTCAATACCCAGAAACAGACGCTGATCACAATGTTGGGCTGGGATTACAACGCTGATCCGGAGATCGCGAAGGTTCCGGAGCCGGATCTTTCCGTGATCGCGTCCTTTGATCCGAAGAAGGATGAGGCGAAGGCCATCGAGATGAACTACACTTTGTATGATACAAGGATGACGAGTTCCAAATCGGCGGGCGGAGTAATCACGAAGGCAAGAAATATCAAGGATCAGGAAGATTCCGTCCGTTCTTCTCTGGATCTTATGTATAAGGACCTGAAACAGAAACAGAAAGCCTATGAGGCATCAGAAACGCTCTATGAGGCGGCAAAGGCCGATAAAGCGGCTGCTGACCGGAAGAATGAGCTGGGGATGTTGAGCCGTCAGGAATACCTTCAGGCAGAGTCTGCATGGCTTTCCAGTGAAGCATCCCACACGGCGGCGAAGCTGGACCTCACAGGAGCGATCGAAAATTATCAGTGGGCGCTTGAGGGACTTCTCGATATCGGTTCCTCATCACAGAGCTAAAGGAGAAGCAGAATGAAAAGAAATTTGACAGGACGTGTGATCCCGGCGGCGCTTGCGCTTGCGCTTGCGGCAGCGCCTGTGAACTCTTTCGCAGCGACGAAGGCGGTTCAGGCGACCGGTGTTGCGGATGAGAACGGATTTATATCCCAGCCGGGAAATGAGTACGATGACGCGACGATGAAGAAGCTCGCGGATAACATGCTGGAATATGACGAGATCGGGAAGCTTGTTGAGGTCTACAGCCCGACGTTTAAGACAGTGAAAGAGACATATTCCGATAAGAAGGACGCAGCAAAGGATGTCGTGAAGCTGAAATCAAAATTACTGGATAGTTCGGGAGAGCTTGCGGATACGGCAAGTACACTGAAAGGCTCTCTTGACGCAGCCAAAGAGATGATCGGTAAAGTTCCGGCAATGACTCCGACAAACTACGCACAGCTCTATTACAGTTCAGAACTCATGGACTACCAGGCAGATGCAATTGCGCTGCAGGGCGACAGCCTGGAACAGGTATCCCCAGAGCAGATGCATATCAAGCTTGTGGACAGCACCCGCGCGGCGCTGTCCGCCGGCGCCCAGAGCGCCATGATCGGCTACAAGCAGTTAAAGCTCAACGAGGAGAGCTTAGAGAGCGGACTCACACTCTTAGAGGCAGTCTACCAGTCCACCCAGAACCAGGCAGCCAACGGTCTTGCGACCCAGAGCCAGGTCCTTTCCGCGAGACAGCAGCTGGAGTCCACCCAGGCAACGAAACTGACACTGACATCCAGTGAGCAGAAGCTCCGTCAGACCCTCTGCACGATGCTCGGATGGAAGTATGACGCAAAGCCGGAGATCAAGGATGTCCCGGCAGCTGATCTCACAAGGATCGACGGAATGAACCCGGAGAAGGACAAACAGGCGGCGCAGGACAACAACTTTACGATCCGATACAACGTGCTGGACCTCGACAACAAGGACGCAGGCTCCGTCGAGTACCAGAACTTACAGCGCACGATCAAGCAGGAGAAGGAAGAAGTCGCATCCTCCCTCGTAAACCTTTACAACGACGTTCTCCAGAAGAGAAACGAGCTCCAGACAGCAAAGGCAGCTTACGAGCTGGAAAAGACGAAGATGGAGACTGCCGAGAGAAAATGGCAGTTAGGAACCATCGGACGCCTTGAGTATATGCAGCAGCAGAACTCCTTAAAGACAAAGGAGATCGCGGTGAAGACCGGAGACCTCTCATTGTTCCAGGCGATGGAGACCTATGACTGGGCGGTTAAGGGAAACTTAAGCCTTAGTCAGTAAGCTGCAGATGCGCTGAAAATAGTTCAGCGATCCGAAAACGGACTTTCACAGTGGGCAGGGAAGATGTTCCCTGTTCACTTTTTTTACCCGAAGTTTTGGCAGTATTATCAGGGGTGGCTGCAGAGGCGATAGCTGTATGGGAAGTGTGTTCGCCAGTGGCCGCTGGGCTGGTGCTTTTCAGGAAACAGGCCGGTCTTGCCTTTAGCAGCGACTGAAAATCGTCCTCTGGGATCAGACTTTTCAACATTTCCTTCGATTCCTCCGGCATCGACGCATGAACGCTGTCCGTGTAGCATAAGGATGGGTACAGAACGCACCAGAAGTTGTGTCCGGCACCGTTTCCGATGGTTACCCGGACGGCTTCAGGCGGGAAATGTCATGTCCCCATAGGTGCGCACCGGAAACCTGCAGGTCTCAATCCCCACACGTACACCGTAATCATACCCGAAGCTGTGGATAAAGTCTTCTGCGGCGGTTTTCAGTGTGGAAGATTCAGACAGGATATATGCTTTCAGATCCTCTTTTCCGGCAATCTGATCTGCGGCGGCATCGTCCCGGATCTTTTTCAGCAGAAGATCCTTTACGCAGAGCTTTAACGCCTGATCTTCAGCAGAGTCACTGTTCGCAAGAACATGGAACCGCAGGATCTTCGGGGCAATATCCGCCGCCAGTGCCTCATCCCTTGCCCGGATTCCGGACATGGCGAGGAGAAAACAGATGAAAAAACATAAAATGGAGAGGGAAAATTGGTTGGTTCGATTCATGACACGCCCTTCTTTTTACTTTTATAAACATATATTTTCTGAACAGAAAATTCCTACCCGTGTGCAGTAACGGCGATCCTGCAGATTTCAACGAAACAATTCTACAGGTTTTTGTTCTCAGAGCATTCTTCCTCATACCCCGAATCCGGACCATAAAACTGCTCCAGAAACGTGATATACGCCCTGGCGGCCTTCGGCAGCTGGATACCTTTCTGGAAAATATAGGCGCTGATATAATCGCCGTACCGGTCGGCTTCCGGCTGCATCCAGTCCGGAAGCGGGAATG
>ENA-ORTB01003348-ORTB01003348.1-human-gut-metagenome-genome-assembly--contig:-NODE-3348-length-12693-cov-7.201931_pt1 | contig 12693 bp, 14 predicted proteins | sample MGYA00241905_ERZ509174 | MGnify/ENA primary metagenome ERZ509174 (study PRJEB26280, sample SAMEA2338851) | human gut metagenome | biome: human gut; feature: human-associated habitat; material: faeces...
TTGTTGAGCCTGTCTCAAACGTATTACCACAGTTGCAAATCACTTTTGCCTGGTAATATTCCGGATGAATTCCCTCTCTCATGTTCATTTCACCTCACTACTTGTATTTTCCTTATATATAAAAGGATAATTGTCTTGCTCAAAAACTGCTCGCTCATTATATCATGTTCCACCTTTAATTGCAAGCACTTTTTACTTATAAATGCATTTTTTTAACAGTTTCAATGAATTCCTTATTGTCCTTGGTTCGTTTAAACAAATTCAAAATCTGCTCTAAGGCAGGTTCTGCTTTCATACCGCCAAGTGCTTTTCGGATTTTGACTACTGCTTCCTGTTCTTCACTGTCTAACAGTAAATCTTCACGGCGTGTACTTGATTTCTGAATATCAATCGCAGGGAAAATACGTTTTTCCGATAAACTGCGGTCCAATACAAGTTCCATATTACCGGTTCCCTTAAATTCTTCATAAATTACATCATCCATTTTACTTCCCGTATCCACAAGCGCTGTAGCAAGAATAGTAAGGCTTCCGCCCTCTCTCATATTTCTGGCCGCACCAAAAAAGCGTTTCGGCATATGAAGGGCTGCAGGGTCCAGGCCACCGGAAAGAGTTCGTCCGCTGGGCGGTATGATCAGGTTGTATGCCCTTGCCAGTCTTGTAATAGAATCAAGAAGAATTGTAACGTCTTTTTTATGTTCCACCAGACGACGTGCACGTTCTATTACCATTTCAGACACACGTTTATGATGTTCCGGAAGCTCATCAAATGTAGAATAAATGACTTCCACATTATCGCCACAGATGGCCTCCCTGATATCTGTAACCTCCTCAGGACGCTCATCAATCAGAAGAATGATCAGATGCATGTCCGGATTGTTTCTCAGAATAGACTTTGCCACATCTTTCAGCAAAGTTGTCTTACCGGCTTTCGGAGGAGATACGATCATTCCTCTCTGTCCTTTACCGATAGGGCTGATCAGATCTACGATCCTCATGGCAACTGTGCCGCCCGGTCTTTCCATTATCAGTCTCTCATTTGGGAAAATCGGTGTCATATCTTCAAAATTATATCGTCTCTGCCCTTCACTGGGATGGAATCCGTTGATAGAGGTCACATATAGCAGGGCACTGAATTTCTCTCCCTGTGTTTTGATACGGATATTCCCCTTAATAATATCACCTGTTTTCAGGTTAAATCTGCGTATCTGAGAAGGTGATACATAAATATCATTTTCCCCCGGAAGATAATTTTCACATCGGATAAACCCATATCCATCCGGAAGTACCTCAAGGATTCCGTCTGCTCTCTCTCCACTGTCAAGCTGTACTGCCTCTGCCGGGGCATGATACTGTGTACGTTCCGGTGTTTTGTTATACTGGGGGATTCTCTCTCCGTTACCTTCCACTTCACTCTGCTGCGGTTTCTCCCGGACTGTTTCCTGTTTTTTTGTCTCACCTTCCAGTTCATCTTCGTGAAGCATTCTCTCGATCAATTCCGGTTTTCTCAATGCTGAAACCCCTTTTAATCCTCTGGCTTTTGCCAAATCCTTTAAAGTTGCCAGTGATAATGATTCATACTTTTCTCTCATAAAATAATCCTCTGCTTTTTGTTTTGATTGTTAATATTGATAATTATTTTTATTTTTGTTTTTCTGATTTCCTATGTATCTGAGCAATTTATTCTTTATTAACTTTTCCTGTAACAGTTAGTGGGATAATCTGTCTGAAGTGACACGAATATCAGATCTGCAGCAATGCATATCGCAGGAAAATTATACTCCTGCTCCTGTGTCGACAAGTTAATTCCTGTAGTAATCCTGTCTGCACACCGGTATCTTTATATTTATCTTAGCACATCTTCTTCATAATTGACAATACCATATTATTCCAAATCTTTATTATTGGCAAGCTATTTTATACGTCATAAAACTGATATTATCGACAGAAAAGCAGAAATCCGGAGACATAAAATATGTCCCCGGATTTCCGGTAATACTGTTATAAAATTGTTACTGTTCACTCCGTTCTCAGCAACACGCTTCGCGGGATATTACCAACGAACAGTAACATAAAATTTATCAAAAAATTCCATCAGTTACTTCCAGATCACACTGTAGGTTTTCTGTATTCTTGCAATACGGTCATCTGTAAACTTATCAACAGCATTCTTAACCGCTTCATAGGTTTTCGGTCTTGAAGATTTCAATCCTGTCGGATTCAGTGTGTATTCTTTAAAAGACTCCGCAAAATACTCTGCACTGTTCTGTGTAACATAGGCTTTATTAAATGCTGTATACAGTGTCTTCTCCTGAGCAAAAATTGCTTTGAATTCGGCTGTCTGATCTGTATTACCGGAAATAAACGCTACAAAATGTCCTAATTCATGATAAATTGTATCATCCATCTTCCTGAGTGTGATCTTTCTGTTGCGGGTATCATAATACCCGGAATAGGAAACAGATGGATTCACCTCTGCTGTGAAGCCCAGGGTTCTGTATGCATTAAGTACGCGGCTGTCTGCCCTTGATGCATACTGTCCGACATCAATACTTCCCTTTACAGAATTATCGGAATTACCGGATACAGCAGGCATGTTTGTACCTGCCGATGTATCTGTTTTTGCTGTTGTAGTAGTCGTTACGGTTGTAGTAGATGCTGTTGTAACCACTTTCACTTTTGATTTCTTCGTATATTTTTCTGTAATCCTTTTTATAACAGTTGTCTGAGTTACCACAGTTGCATTTGAACTTTGAGATGTTTTCTTGGAAGTCACTGATGTAGCAGGAAGAGTTTTTGTATAAGTTTTTGTTGCAGCTTTTTTCATTTTAACCTTTTTGGTAGAAGTACTATTACTCGTCTGAGTATTTACCTTTGGCTGTGCTGCAAGAGGTGTCTCCTCTTCATCAATAGTGGTCTCCATCACAGGATCCGTATAGGACGGCAGTTCCGGAATCTGATTTTGCTGTACAACAGCTACACCGCCTACTGCAACAGCAAGCACTACCGCAGTAAGACCTGCTGCTATTTTTTTCTTCTTTAATAATTCGACTATTCTCTTCTTCATAATCTTTACACATCCTTTCTGACAATACCTCTATATGGATGCACTTCCGAAAATTATAAAAACCGCCTATATTTAAAATATAAACGGTTACCACAAAATCGGCTGACAGCTGACAACCTTCTTCTTATTTTCTGAAATCGCATCACAAAATCGGAATTAAATGCGGCAACCGGCTATCATAGTCTTCTTACGACCTTAGACCCCTGGCTTTGCGTCCCTGCCTTTCAACAGGTTTGCCTTTATTGTAAGTATATACTTTTTTTCTTCATTTTGTCAATATTCCTAACCTGAATTTTAACATAAATATTAAATTTTGTACAATTTTCACGTAAAATCTGATATACTGTGAGCAGTAACCAGTAACGATATTTATGTGATATCCGGATCAAACATGACGTAATCACGATTTACACAGTAAATCTGCTGAATAGTCCAAAGATATCAAATTAAAATAAACAGTGAGGAAAATACACATGCGGATTTTTCATATCCGCCCCTTTATTGCATTCATACTGATTCTATTTCTTCTGACCGGTTGCGGCACTTCTTCCGGCCAAAAAGAAGAACCGCCTGTTTATTCCCCGCTTCAGGTTCTTGTACCGGAAGCACCTGGAAAGAAAACATTAGGAGCATCCCCGTTGACATTGGATATTTCCAATGCAGATCAGGGATACCTCACCGCAATTTCTGATTCTGACAGTCAGAAGATGAATGTCCAGCTCACCAGCGAAAATGAAGCGGTCTATTCATATTTTGTCAGTCCCGGGAAAAGCGCAGTCATTCCTTTTTCCAGTGGAAGCGGCACTTATCAGATATGCTGTTATCAACAGATTGACGGCTCCCGATATGCAGCATTATTTGCAGATACTCTGGAAGTCAGCCTAGAAAATGAATTCCTGCCTTTTCTTTATCCAAACCAGTATGTCAACTTTACACCCGACTCCGCTTCCAGCAAACTGGCACTTTCTATCATCTCTGAAGATGCCTCCGATGTGGATGCCCTTCAGGCTGTTTACAATTATGTAGTCCAGAATCTTACCTATGATTATGATCTGGCAGATACTGTAGACTCCGGTTATATTCCGGACGTGGATTCGACACTGAAATCAGGGAAAGGAATCTGTTTTGACTATGCAGCTCTCACCACTGCCATGCTTCGTGCGAGGGATATTCCCTGTAAGCTGCAGATCGGATATGCAGGCACAGTAAAACACGCCTGGATTAGCGTTTATATCCGTTCAAAAGGCTGGGTTGACAAAGCTGTAGAATTCAGTGGCGAATCCTGGTCACGTATGGATCCCACTTTTGATTCCAACAGCAAGGATAAAGAAAACATTCAGCAATACATAGGGGACGATGACAATTACAGCGTACAGTTCACACGTTAACCATAGCAACTCACGGATATCAGATCAGGAGCTGAATATCTGGCCCTGACCTGACCCAAACCTTCAGGAGGCAATTTATGCGTCAAAAAAACAAACTGACCAATGAAGAACTTTTTCACTTCTGTGAACAGTTTTCTATTCTTCTTCACTCCGGCATTTCCTGTGCCGAGGGGCTTGAACTAATGCTGGATGACAGCCGCACACAACGCGGAAAAGATTTCTTTCAGCTTTTACTGACAGATTTTGAGCAGAACGGCTCCTTTTCACAGACATTAAAAAATTCCGGATACTTTCCGGAATCTATGATTTCCTATATAGATATCGGAGAGGAAACCGGATGTCTGGATGAAGTTTTAAAAAGTTTGTCCGAACATTATGATCAGGAAATAGAAATATCTGAAAATATTCGCAGTGCGATCACATATCCGCTGATTATGCTTGCTATGATGGGGACAGTCATCATCATTCTTCTGGTAAAAGTCCTTCCTGTCTTTCAACAGGTTTTCCGGCAGATGGGTCTGGAAATGAATCACTTTTCCAACGGACTCTTAAACGCCGGAAATGTTATCAGCCGTTATTCTGCTGTTTTACTTATTTTGATTCTTATAATCACCGCCGGATTTTCTGCCCTTTTCTTTACAGAAAAAGGACGCTTTTATCTGCGCCGGCTCTCAGGCAGATTACCCTGCATAAAGGACATTCCCATTTCCGCTGACTATGCACGTCTGACTCAGGCAATTGCCATGGGAATCCACAGTGGTCTGGATCATGTTGTCACACTGGAAATGGCACAGAAGCTTCTTTCACATCCGAATATCAGGAAAAAAGCCGAAAAAGCACAGAAGCTTCTGGAAGATGGTGTCATTTTTGAAGATGCGCTTTCAGAGTCAGGCCTCTTTGAAGGACTGAATGCACGTCTGATCACAGTCGGATTACGTACAGGTACAGCAGATGAAGTCATGAGCAAACTTGCCATCCGGTATCGTGAGATGGCGCTCACAATAACAGGAAACATTCTTTCTATCGCAGAACCTTCCATCGTTATCATCTTTTCTCTCCTGGTCGGACTGGTTCTTCTCTCTGTTATGATGCCTTTGCTTGGAATTCTTTCAGAAATTGTTATGTGAGGTAATGGATATGGATATATTTGAAACAGGACATACACGTCTCAGAAGAACATTGCGAAACATTCTGCCCGTTATTATACCGGCTGTTCTCTGTCTGATCTTTTATCTGGGAATTTCCTGTGCAGGCAGGGAAACCATTTCCCGGGAACAAAGTTCCCTGCAACAGGCTTTGGAGCAAAGCGCAATACAAGCTTATGCTCTTACAGGTCATTATCCCCTGAGCCTGGAAGAGCTACTGCACGATTACAATATTTCTTATGATACAGATAAATTTGTAGTTGAATATGTTCCGTCCGGCTCCAATCTTCTTCCTTCCATCAGCGTACTGGTTCTCTCTTCCGGAAAAGGAGGCAGTCTATGAATTTGAATCGCTCCAGCAGCCGCAGTCATTCCGTTTGCAGACTTTTCACAGTTGTACTGCTTGGACTTTTCCTGATCTTTCTGCTCGTGATGCTTCTTTTTTCAGCTCAGGCCTACCGGACAGCGACAAAAGGAACTCAGCAGAACAACAACCTGTATACCGCTTCCTCCTACATATCTGTCAAATTTCACCAGCATGACAGTTCGCAGAGCATTTTCACAGACACTGTAGATGGTTCTCCGGCACTCTGTATGACTGATACAGTAAACGATCAACAGTATATTACTTATATTTATCTGAAGGAGCAGCACCTGAAAGAGCTTTTTACTGCTGCCGGAAATACACCATCCGCACAGATGGGTACAAATATTGCCAGTCTCAGTGATTTTCAGATTCAGCAGGAGACAGACGGATTCTACCGCATTACCCTTAAAGATCCAGACGGTAATACCAGCAGCCTGCTGCTGCACTCTGGTTTTGGCAACAACAGTTTCTGACATACTGACATCATACAGGAGATTTCAAGCATGAAAAAATTAATCACACATTCAAAATCCAGCCTGTTTTTAATAGAAATGATTCTTTCCATTCTCATCCTTGCACTTACCTGCACTGTCTGCGTCAGAATCTTTGCAGCAGCAAAAACGCAGCGAGAAGAAGCCAGAGAACTTAATCACATCCAGGAGCTGGTCACTTCTGCCGGCGAAACTCTGGAAGGGTGGAACGGTCAGCTTTCATCATTTATCAGTATATTCGGACAGCCCTCAAAAACTTCCGGCGCTCTGCTGCAATATTACTATGATGACAGCTGGAATCCCTGTACAGAAAATTCGGCTGAATATACCATGACCATACAGCCGGCTGCTTCTGAGACAGAAAAAACTGCAGATATAAATTTTTACAACTCGCAGCACGACAATTTATATCAGCTTTCTGTCACCTTCCCTTTTACATCAGAAAGGACGGTCAGCCATGAATAAAAACAGAACCTCGTTCCTCTCTGTGGGAATCCCATCCATGTGTACGATTTTCTCCGTACTCTGTCTGGTCATCCTTGCGTTGCTGACTCTTAATACTTCCGAACAGGATCTGCAGACCAGCCGGATTGCGCTTGAACAGACCACCGCCTATTATACCGCCTGCTCTGCTGCTTCCTCAAAATATCAGGAACTGACAGCCTACGCTCAACAGGCATTTACGGACGGTCAAAAACAACAGACTTATAATACCCTTATGTCGTCTGTCACACAACAATATCCGGATGCCAGATGGGATCCCAAAACACAGATTTTATCCTTCACTGTAGATTTTGCCGAGGAACAGGCAATATATGTAGAAATAAACATTCCATATTCTTCCGACCTGATACCGGAAATTCTCACATGGAAAACCATCAGCACCGCTGCCTGGAATCCAGACACAAGACAACCTGTTTACAAAGGAGATTCAAAATGACAGAACAGATAACACCTGAATATTTATCCTTCGCAACCGAACATCACGCATCCGATATTTTTATCATTGCCGGTCGTCCGCTTTCCTTTAAAATCAACGGCAAACTGTCAATATATGGCGAACGGTTAATGCCTGCTGATACAGAAATCCTGCTACGGCAGATTTATCAGATGTCCAACAACCGTAACTTTGACCGTTTTCTGGAAATCGGAGATGATGACTTTTCTTTTTCCATCCCCGGACTTTCCCGTTTTCGTGTTAATACCTACCGCCAAAGAGGTTCTCTTGCTGCAGTTATCAGGGTAATTGCTTTTGAACTTCCCGATCCCGGAATTCTCAATATTCCGGAAGATGTTATGTCTGTTTCTGATTTTACCAAAGGAATGGTACTTGTTACAGGACCTGCAGGAAGTGGTAAATCCACAACAATGGCATGTATTGTTGACCGTATCAATCATTCCCGGGAAGGTCACATCATCACCCTGGAAGACCCTTTGGAATATCTGCACAGACATGACAAATGTATTGTCAGTCAGCGTGAAATATGCACAGATACGGAAAGCTATCTGGTGTCCCTCCGAGCCACTCTGAGACAGAGTCCGGATGTGATCCTTCTTGGCGAAATGCGAGATTATGAAACGATCCAAACCGCCATGACTGCCGCTGAAACCGGCCATCTGATCCTGTCCAGTCTTCATACCACAGGTGCCGCCAATACTATCGGGCGCATTGTAGATGTATTTGAACCGGCTCAGCAACGGCAGATTTCCATTCAGTTATCCATGGTATTGCAGGCAGTAATTTCCCAACAGCTTATCCCTGATATAAACGGGCACACTATCCCTGCCTTTGAAGTTATGCGTTTGAATCCGGCAATACGAAACATGATCCGGGACAATAAAGTTCATCAGATTGATGGAGTTATCGCTTCTTCTGCGCATGAACATATGCGTTCCATGGATCAGAGCCTTCTGGAACTTTATAAACAGAACAAAATCACAAAAGAAACCGCATTAAAATTTGCGTCCAATGCAGATATGTTAAAACGGAAGCTATAACATAATGAGAATTGCTCCGCTGATTTTCCGGTATACAAAAACAGTTCAGAAATGAGTTTATCCAAAATTTTGAATATATTTCATCTCTGAACTGCTCTTATTTTTCTGTTTTCTGTTCAAATATAGTCAAGCGGATAACTACTCCGCAGGGAACTTATCTGATCCGGTTAATGTACCAGATTTCCCACCAATCCATAAGAAACAATATACATAATCACAGTCGCCATGATAATCCCACAAAAAATTGCCAGGGAAGACTTCTTAATATCAATCTCCAGAAGAGAAGCGATCAGAGAACCTGTCCATGCCCCTGTTCCCGGAAGCGGGATTCCCACAAACAACATCAGCCCCCAGAACTCATATTTCTTTACCTGATCACTCTTTCTCATTGCCCTGTCTTCCAGTTTTATAACAAGCCCCCGAAAAAGTTTCGTCTTTTTTAAAACCTTGAAAATCTGTCTGATAAACAACAGAATAAACGGAATAGGAATAATATTTCCAACAATACACAGTGGAATTGCCTTTGCAGCCGATATCTTAAGTAAGGATGCTGCAAGCAATCCTCCTCTGAGTTCCAAAAGCGGAATCATTGAAATAATAAAAACTGCCCCTTCAGGTGAAATATATTGTGACAGATTCTGTGAAAACCAATGTACCAGCGCTTCCATAAAGCCTCCTAACTCTTACTTCAGATAATCTTTCAAAAAGTCAATAAATTTCTGCATTTCTTCCTTTGTTCCAACTGTGATACGAAGGAAATTGTCAATTCTGTCCTTCTGGAAGTAACGAACATAAATATGCTGCCCTCTCAATGCCTCAAAAAGTTCTTTCGCAGGGCAGGTTTTATGCGTAGCAAAAATAAAGTTAGACATAGAATCCTGAAAAGAGAATCCCAGTGCCTTCAATTCTTTCTTTGTCCATTCTCTTGTCTCTATGATTTTATTACATGTCTCATCAAAATATGCTTTATCTTCAACTGCCGCCACACCTGCAGCAATCGCTGTACGGTCCATAGTATAAGAATTAAAAGAATACTTCACATCATTCAGGAATCTGATCAGTTTCTCATTTCCACACGCAAAACCAATTCTCATCCCAGCCATAGAACGCGACTTGGAAAATGTCTGTACGACCAGAAGGTTGTCATATTTTTCAATCAATGGAAGCGCCGACTGACTACCAAAATCCACATAAGCCTCGTCCACGATCACAATCACATCAGGATTATGGCGGATAATATCCTCCACTTCCTCCAGCGGCATCTCCACACCTGTCGGCGCATTCGGATTCGGGAATACAATTCCTCCGTTTTCTCTGAAATAATCTTCCGTCCTTATATGAAAGTTCTCATCCAGTGCCGGTCTCTCATATGGAATGCGAAACAGGTCTGCCCATACATCATAAAAAGAATATGTGATATCCGGGAACAGAATCGGTTTATCCGAATTAAAGAAGGTCAGAAATGACATTGCAAGTACATCATCGGAACCTACACCTACAAATACCTGTGATGCATCTACACCATGATACTCCGCCAGTGCATCCACCAGTGCGCCTGCTGTCGGATCCGGATATAACCGTAACAGATCCTCATTATCCTGAACCGCTTTTACTCTTGGAGACGGTCCATACGGATTCTCATTTGTATTTAATTTGATCACATTTGTATTCTTTGGCTGCTCACCAGGTACATATGGTTCAACCTGACGAATATTATCTCTCCATGATGCCATGATTTATCCTCCATGTTATCTCTGCTAATCAGCAGGTTATCGTTTTCAGTTGTCTATTCTATCATTTTGCAGGATGAGATACAAGATAAGAATCATAAGACTGCAGCTCACTCATATCGTCAGATGCGGTAAGGGCATCGCTGAGTTCCCTGCTGTAAAATGCTGTGATCAGGATTGCATTTTTATTTAACCGTTTCAGATAATAAAGCCGGTCATAACATTTACTATAGTCAAAAAACCACCCGGATCCTGTTTTTGTATTTTCTGAAAATGCCATTTTCCGCTCCATATTCAAACTGACATACTACAACCTTCGTTCTATGCCGGGGATAGGTACATTCTATATCTGTACTGCCCGGATAGAAATATTATACTCAATTTTTCAGATATGGCATATAAATCCTTTTATAACAGAATGTGTTTTTTCCAAATTCCGGTTTTGTAAAATAAAAATGATATTATAGCTCCAACGGCTGTCGCGATCGGTATAGATATCGCAATTCCTCTTACACCAAGTTCACAAAGGAACGCCAGAACATATGCTAACGGAATACGAACGATAAATGCAGATATCATATTTGTAACCAGCGTAATCCATCCATTTCCAGTTGCAGTTGAAACCGTATTAAATGACATGATAAATGGAAGTCCCACATATTCAAACGAAAAAGCAAAGATATACGGCATACCATAGACTAGGACATCTTCTTTTACGCCAAACAGATGAAATATCTGCTCCGGGAATATGTGCATCAACGTAAACACGACCAAAGACACACCAATACAGAGAACCAGACAACAGTGCATAGTCTTTGATGATCGTTTCACATCTTTCTTGCCCATATTCTGTGCAATCATGGCTGATGCAGCTGAGCTGATCGCTGCTTCCGGAAGTATTGCAAATCCATTAAAGTTATTTACTATTCCTGCTGCAGCCGATGCTGCTACACCACCCGCCCTGTTAATGAATGTAGTCAAGATCAAAAACGAAAAATTTGTACCAACCATTTGAATACTAAGCGGCAATCCGGTACGAAGCAGAGTGTGGAATTCCTCTTTTATAAAATGAAAAGAAGATGGTTTGAAATCAAACATAAAATCATGATGTTTTAAATATATTATACAAAATAACATCGAACAGCCCTGTGCAAATACAGTTGCAACAGCAGCACCACCGGCTCCTAAATGACATCCGGCAACCAGCACCAGATCCAGAATAATGTTGATCACACATGCAATCATAACAAAGATCATCGGTGTCCGGCTGTCACCAAGTCCACGCATAATTGCACTTAATGCATTATAACCATAAATAAATAATAGGCCCAAAGTGCAAATAAACAAATACTGTTCTGCCTGTGAAAATGCCTCTTCAGGTGTATCAAGTAATCGAAGTAACGGCTGTTTTAATATAAATAACAGTACCATAAATGCTGCTGCCATAACTGTCAATGTTATGAATAATGTACTGATCGCTCCATTGATCTTATCCTTACGTTTTGATCCTAGATAATTTCCAAGCATCACAGTTCCTCCGCCTGACAGTCCCGCGGCAAGATTTGTCAAGATCACAAGCACCTGCCCTCCGATATTAGCTGCCGATATGGAATTTGTTCCGCCAAAATGTCCTAAAATGATCAGATCGATCAGGCTGTATAAGGACTGAATCAAATTACTGATAAAAAACGGCACAGCAAACCATACAAGCTGCTTCCAGATATTTCCTTTTGTAAGATCATGTTCAAATGTACTCATGTCTGCATTCACCTCTTTTGTAGTTAAAATGGTATATATTCTTTATTAAATCCATGTTTTTACTTCTAATTCATATACTCTAACATATTTATATCGCCAGACTGTATTGCCTGAATATTCTTTTTAATTCGTTCTTCTTCCCAGTCCCACCATCTGATTTCTTTAAGTTTCTGAATTGTTTCTTCATCAAATCGTTTACGGATTGGTTTTGCCGGTACTCCTCCAACTATCGTATATGACGGCACATCTTTTGTTACTACTGCACGAGTGCCTATAATTGCGCCATCACCGATTGTTACACCAGACAAAATAACTGCTTCATATCCAATCCACACATCATTTCCAATTTTTAGCTTATCCTTATTAACAGGATAATGATACAAAACATTATTTTTTTCAAAATCAATCGGATCATGTACAAAATCATTGTACATTGTATAATCCCCTACCTCTATATCAGGGGTATTTATAACATTTTTCAGATAAACGATCTGTTTATCGAATGTTCTTGGGAAAATATTATCTTTCATTTTCGGCCTCCTGTTGTCGAAAATATCTGTATAATTCTCGAAATCTCCATAACTGCAACCTTCAGCATCACGCCACCGGACATTTTAGTTTGATGTATTTTTCTGCATTTCCTGTAGAAAATGATCCATGTGATCTTCCAGAAGCCTTATCACCCGACTCTTGTCATCTACTCCATCATATATGCTGTAAAGCAAAAAAATAGGTCCATAAAAATCAAGT
>ENA-ORTB01003355-ORTB01003355.1-human-gut-metagenome-genome-assembly--contig:-NODE-3355-length-12666-cov-4.764967_pt1 | contig 12666 bp, 20 predicted proteins | sample MGYA00241905_ERZ509174 | MGnify/ENA primary metagenome ERZ509174 (study PRJEB26280, sample SAMEA2338851) | human gut metagenome | biome: human gut; feature: human-associated habitat; material: faeces...
TAGAACACTAGCCTTCCAAGCTAGATACGTGGGTTCGATTCCCATCACCCGCTTTGTGTGTTCGTAGCTCAGCTGGATAGAGCAACGGCCTTCTAAGCCGTGGGTCGAGGGTTCGAATCCCCCCGGGCACACTTTTTTTTATGAGTCATGGCCAGTAGCTTATGACTTTTGCATTATGGTGGGTATAGCACAGCTGGTCAGCGCGTCAGATTGTGGCTCTGAAGGTCCAGGGTTCGAATCCCTGTACCCACCCTTTTTTTATTTCTTGGGCTATCGCCAAGCGGTAAGGCACAGGGTTTTGATCCCTGCATTACGCTGGTTCGAATCCAGCTAGCCCAGCTCGGTAGTTATAATCCGAGGCTGGATGTTTGATATAGATTGTTACTCATAATTGTATACATTGAGGGCTCATAGCTCAGTTGGTAGAGCACTAGACTTTTAATCTAGGTGTCCCGGGTTCGAACCCCGGTGGGCTCATTAAAAAAGGCTTGTTTACTGGATTTGTTCCAATAAGCAAGTCTTTTTTATTACTATCTGCAGAAGTCAAAAAGAATCTAGGTGTCTGGCTTCTTAAAGAATATATCATCCAACTTATAGACATCAGGATAGATCAAAGATAAATGTAGATAGTTTTTTAGTATTTCATAATCAGCATGTCCCATAAATAAACGCAGCTTCTCCATGTCTCCGCCATACTGTAAATAAGATGTTGCAAAAGTATGTCGGCACAGGTGACCATGTATCCGCTCGATTCCTGACAGACTTTTCAAGTCCTGGTAAAAACATTTGATTGTATTTAAGGTTATTGGCTCATTGTCATACATATCCAGAAACACAGAAGATGAACTATTCTTTACATAATCATGCGCATAATGTGATTCATTGTAATAATTGCGCAAACTAAAATATAGAAATCTAGGAAGTAATACAATCCGATCTTTGTTATTCTTAGCATTATGAATAATCAATCTGTCAGATTTAATATCTAATCTATGCAGCTGCACAACTTCCTTCCTGCGAAGCCCACAATCTAACATCAAATGAAATATACAATAATTCCTTAATGCAAGATGATTATTCAAAGACATGTTAATAATAGTATCATCAATCTGTTTTACTTCAGGAGCTGTAAGAGGTTCAACAATAGCAGGGTCTTTCTTTGGCAGCTTAACACCTATGGTAATATCTTTATCAAGATAATCTTCCTGGAAAAGCCATTTACAAAATGCTTTCACAGGACGATAATTTGTAGCAATACTAGTATTCTTCATACGATATCTTAAAGAATATATGTAATCTCTTAAAGTCTGCTTATTAAGCAAATCAAAATCATCAGAATCAAGCCACTTTGTAAAACGGCCAAGATAGAAGATATAAGATTGTACAGTAACATCTTCACAATATACTTTTCGATCCTGGATAAACAATTTTATATAATCACTTATACGCTGCATTAAAATCACCCTCCCAATCCTTTTTATTAAGACGGGTTGAGACCTTAGAACGATACCGTTCAGCACGCTTTACATCATTATCATTGAGCAAACAAAGATTATCAGCAATTGTTGTCTGGATATCCTCTTTATAATCAATTCCATGTGTATAGATTCCCAATGTAATAGCCTTATTAATAAAGCTGTTCTTAACAACCTCAATATTATGCTCCCTGGAATACTCACGATGCAAAGGAGATATATTTTTATTCTTCTTTCTAACATCAATCATTTTTGTACGCTTTATAGACTGCCAGAATGGTGTATCAGTACATTCACACTTCTTTAAAGCTGTATTTCTATCAACCAGACGAAGAACAGAAGTAAGAAGATAATCTGTGATAAGCTCATGATTTTCTAAAAACATGTTGATTCTATGATCTACCTTATGCGAAGGATGCAAATCAATAAGACAAAATGACTTGGACATTTTTCTCATTACCTGAAACTCAACATTCATAATTGTAGTTATTTTTGGAGTAAGTTTATCTGCTAACTTACCAACATAATCCCAATTGCAAGAGCCTTTTCTAAAATAAGACTCCATAGCAGCATAACACATTTGTTTGTACTGTTCATTCTGGCCATAGTCATAATAAAACTGCAGCCGGATAATATCTTTTACTTTCCAATTCCTTAAATCAAAACAATTCTCAAGAACATATTTATCATATCTAGATATAAGTTCATTAAAAAACCAAAGATTTATAAACCACGGCTTATAGCCCATTTCAACAACTTCTTTAGTCTTCAGATACATACGGACAAAGCATTTATCTCCACGCTTACCAAGTGCAATATAATCATTTTCATATCCATCATTAGCAAGAAAAGCATAATGCATATTAGAACCATTAAAGTGACTAACTTGCATCTTAGCAAAATTATCTATTTTAAAATACTTTTCAGGATTAGAAAGATAATTAGTATGCCAACAGAAATCTGTTCTATTTTCGTTGACTTCTTTAATATGCAGGTGATACAAGCTGCATATTTTAGATACAGCATCAAAGGAACGCTTATATATACTATTAACACCAGATAGCCATAATTCTTTAGAACGGATCTGAACAACAATCTGCGGAGTATCAGCATTTGGAACATGAGAAGCAATATATATATCATAAACATCCGGACAGGATATAACATGATTATATATATGCGCATAATTACCCTTACCAATAGCATATACAAGATTATCAGAACATCTAAAGTCCAACGGATCGAATGGAGTATATATTTCCCCATATATTTCATTAGATTCCAGACACCTATTTTTAAAAGCGTCCAATTGTGTAAGAAAAAAATGTACATTCTCATCACCAGGCTCAATAAAATCATTCTCCAGCATAACAGAATAATAAAATGTATCTATGTTATGTAAGTTTTTCTGCTGCTTTCGATAGAACCAATATTTATTGTCACCGTCTTTTAATTCCTTTTCAATTAAGCTCATTTTATCCCCCTCAAAAATTCATTAAAAAGCCCTTTTCAATGAACGATATTTTTAATAAAAAAACTAGATTTTAAGCTAGATTGAGTGTATTTTTATTAAGATTTTTAGACCACGTAGTACATATCCGTGGTCAAGCCCGATTTCTAAAATTTTCGGGCGCACTGGTTAAACTTCCACGCTGTTTCAGTTTTCCCAGTGCACCCGCTTTTTAGATTAACGGGTCAGATAATGCATATGAATCATATAACTGCATAAAGTAATCAGATCCAAAGACTAGGGACGCACCAAGCCGGGCATCTTTTTTATTCTTAGTTTCATAACTAGACCTAATAGCAACATACAGGTTACCGCCAAAAGGAAAAGCAATGATTTTACCAAGCTTTTTGAACCTGGATACATTCCGATGAAGGACCTGCTCCTGAAGGACAGACCGAATCTGTTTATCAATCATAATGTCAGCCTGGACAATAAGAATAATCTTAAAACCGTATTTTCTATGTTCAGTAAAAAAGTTAATCCAGGACTGGCGGTCTTTTTTGTTCCAGGAACGAGGATTAAATAACTCGTTAACCTCATCTATTACAAGCAATGTTTGATTCTCTATAATCTGACCTCTATAATTCCGCTTATGAAACTGGATAGCGTAATTCATAAGGCCATAAATGTAAGAAAAAACTTTATCTGATGCAACCTTACCGCCTAGAGAAGTCTTTAAATATATAGAGTTCTGCATGAAATAAGACTTATGTACATATATGAATTCTCCTAAAGGCCTGTGAGCTGATCTGGGAGGAATAAGAGAAGTATTAATATTAATCGACGATATAACATTCTTACCAGAACGAAGCCAGTTATAAATGTCAATGGCTGCATGATAAGATTTACCAGAGCCGGGATTACCAGTATATAAATAAATCATAACGTACCTCCTAAAACTTAAGTAATGCAGCAAGTAACTTTGCACCTGACTTATAATTCTCCAGGACTGCAGAAAGAACACGTTTAGCATACTTGTAAATAATGTATACAGCATAAGCATCTATAAATGCACCAAATAAGCTAACTGCAAAATCCAAGGGAACAACCCAATTAATATAAGGCAGGTATTTAACAAAAACCTCATTTGAAATATCAAGGATGCCTGATAATGGATCCGTAGGCATATATGTCAAGGACAATAAAATAAAATCTATAATGACAGTGAAAACAGCCTTGATAAAGTTACCGACTACATAACAGGCAACGGCAATAAAAGCAACTTCAGACATTACATCTCCCCCTTATTTTTATGATAGATTCCAAGAGCAAGCATCAGCGTCATAAACAACCTGCAGAACGACCGCCCGACTTCAGCTATATCGTTGTATCTCGACAGATCAAAAGTAAGGACATATTCAGGAGCACCAGCGGAACCAAACAGATAACCATAATCTAATGTGAATGTTGGAGCTTCCGGATCACGCTGAAGAATCTGCAGCCAGTTATAACACTGGTAAGGAATTGAAAAAGGAAATTTTCCAAACAATCCATTTTTAAGGTCAAAAAAATGTCCACCACTAGAGTCAGAGCCACCACCAAAAGAAGAACCACCACCAGAACCACTGGAATCATATACAACAATGTCATCACTATACACAGCAACAGGAGCTGCAGCATTAGAAACCGAAAAAGACTGCATAGAAGCGGTATCAGTATTATTATCATCAACAGTATTCTCACCGTACATAAGAGCGTTAAAAAGACCTGTAAACATGCTGTCGAGTAATGTCTTAAGATATGACATGTTATACTGATCTGAATTTTCTTTCACTTCCTGATATGCAATAAATTCTGTAACACCAAGAATTTGTAATAATATCTGGTTCTGTTCCTCCAACTTATCCAGGATAGAAGAGGTATTGTCCTTTATATCCTCTGTGTTCTTATTAAGATCTTCAAGGCCTTTATCAATTGCATTCTGCAGCTCATCAGCGGACATAGTTTTTTTATCTTCATTAATCGTATCAATTAAAGTGTCCAGTTTTGAACCAAGATTTTCATCCATGTTCTTTATACTGTAAGATATATCTTTACCTGTATCATTAATTGTCTTAGTCAAATATGCATTTTGATCACCCTGAATATAGTTATATAGAGCAGACTGAGACTTAAACACAACAAGCGGAGAACCATCCTTTGAATAAAAAGCAGAAGCAAAATAATCAGCATGACGATAAAGCTTATAAATACGGGTAGCTGTTGGATTATTTGCATAATCTTTCCCCTTAATATAACAAGGGTAGATAGAAGAAATGTAAGGAAGATTACGCATATCAATACCATACCCAACAAAAGAATCTTGAGTATAATAATAATTGCTATAATAGTCACCTAAATCAGCGGTATTATAATAATTATAAAAATATTTCATTTTGCTAAATAGATAAAAGGAAGATACACCATCATCAGAAAACATTAAACTATAACAATGAGAAAAATAAGAAGATGTATCAATCTGTGCGTAAAGATAAGAAATATCTTTTTTATTGAACATAGCAAGAGTATAAGCATCAGAAACGTCTGTCGTACTTGTAAAAAAAGCATAATCAAAATCATTAGCAGCAGTAAGATCATGATTATATTCATCCTGATCATCATAAGTAGAACGAATCTGATAAACACCATCAGAAGGCTTACCAGACGATTTAATAAGACAAACTCCAAGAGATTTATAATAATAATCTTGTATCTCCTGACGCAGCTTGTCCACGCTGCCATTATCATTAGACATTGTTATTGTCTGGCTGTCCTCATCGTAGTTGAGAGAATCCAAATAGTTATAATTGCCGGTAATAGTATCAAGCACTTTTGTACCCATATCAGAATTACCAGAAAAAATAGTACCAAGACCAGCACAAAAAGCGCGAATACCATTATTATTAGCAAGAGCCTGGGAAACAGAAAATAAAGTCATAAGAGGATTTTTAGACATAAGAATATTCTTTAACTGTTCATCAGAATAGTTAAGAGTAACATAATAAACTGCAGTGCTGGTTGTCCAATTGTAAGAATTAGAAGGATTATATATAAATAATAATTTACCGTCAGATGTATAAATATCTTTATGAGCTGTTACAACAGCATTAGCATCAGAAGCAGACATACCAGCACCAACAGAATGATTTAACTGCTTAAAAGTAAAAGAAAGAACAGTTTTATCATCATCTGCATATACATCTACAGGAATCACAGAAAAAACAGACAAAACAAATATAAAAATTGCAAGAGAAAATGCGCCGATTCTTTTCATAAATACCTCCAAATAAAAAAAGACAGACAAGAAATTAATCTTGCCTGTCATTATGATTAGTTTGATTTTTATAATAATCCGTTTTAGCCTGATAATAATCTGATTTCTTCTTAAAGTAACGAACAATAAAAATTATAAGAATTACAGGTAAAGCAATAATACAAATTAAAAATAACACATAAAAAATAAATATCCCCAAAGTACTCCAAACCGGCATATAAACCCCCTCCAAAATGAAAATAATCGGCAAGATGATTATATATCTAATCTTGTTCGGGTTCAACTGGTTCTTTATCTTTTTTATCATTATCTGAAATATCCAGTAAAGTCTTAACAGCTAAACGAACAGTATCATAAAGCAAAAGAAGAGGTAAATAACGTTCTATGTACTCGGATTCTTCATCACCTGGTACAATTTCACCATTAAGACCTATTAAATAACCGTTATCAGGTAACACCTTACTCATGCTCATCACCATCCTTTTTATGTATTTTCCTTGATATAAAATATTTAAGAAGAATCAAGAAACAAGCATAAATAAACATAAATAATAAAACGACACACAGATCTGAATCTAAAAGACCAACATCAAAACAATAATGAATAAATAATGAAATCAAATAGGAAAGAAAAATTGAAATAATATAAGTTATAATATTAGCAATCATTTTCATCCTGTACCTCATTTCTTAAAGTATCTGATTCAGAATCATCACCATCCTTATTCTTAGATCTTTTAGCATAAATATAATCAATAACATCAAAACTAATACAGACTAAAGAGAACGTAATAAAAACAATAATGAAAAGTTTTAAATCAAAAGGATTATCACCAAATGCTTTACAACCAAAAAAAACAACCCCAAAATAAAAAACAAAGGTAAAGATAATATCCTTTATAATCTCAAGAATAAGCTGTTTCATCCTGCACCTCACTCTCTGGAGCTTCTGGTTCAGGTTCAGACGAAATTTCATCTTCAGCCTGTTTCTCCTTTGTCAGCTTCCTGAGCTTCCTTGTATGATTACGAATATTTCTATCATGTTTTCGTTCTGCAGAATAATCAGTTATAACATCAAGTATATAATTGAAAAGACTGTTTTTCTTATATCCATAATCTTTAGCAATAACAACAAGTGTCTTTCTTATCTTTCTGACATTAAGCCAGATCAGAAAGAATAACAGTATGAGTACATATCCCATATTTCTACTCCTTATCTATATAATTAATCCCTCAAACAAATTTACGAGCGTCCCAACCCGAAAGATGGGACGAGGCTTGACACATTAGTGAACAAGAGAAAGGAAGAATCTGATCATGATTCTTATTCCGAGTGTGAGCGCTAAGAATTCCATACCGATTGGAACAATAGCAGTGATACCACTTGAAGCACCTGTTACAACTCCCTTACAACCAGTAACAACTGAAGTAATAACTTCCTGTGTAAGTCCTGATGCAACATCAGCAGAACCATCTGCAGCAACTAATCCTGGCATAATGTCTACCTCCGTAATATGTATTTATATATCGCCGAAGCGTTATATATCATTTTGTAAATGTCATTATGAAATATAATGACTTCCTGCAGACATATCCGGTAACACAGGCTAAATTTGTAAGCCAGAAACCGAATAAAAATCCAAACAACAGGAGTGTGTTAAAATTCTCCATATACTACCTCCCGAACATGTTCCATAAACCTATGGCAACCAGACTGCCGAATATAGCAGCTAATAAAACGAGAAAATAAGCATTAAATACTAGTGTATCTGATGTTGATGTGTCTGAAGAATCTTCTGCTCCAGACTCTTCAGACTGTTCTGTGACCTGTGTTGTCTCCTGATCAGCAGCATATCCCCGCTGCACTGGTACGAATAAACACAATGCCATAGCCAACACCAGGAAGGTACATTTTATTATTTTCATAAGTTCGTCCCTCCGCGTGTTCTGCCGGAGGTTTAATGACCTCCCGCTTGTGTGTGCGCCCCGGCAGTTCCGGGCCTTACATTCCCGGACCCTTGTCTAACGCCTTCCACGTGCAAAGATTTTAAAGGTCTCTCGTCCCTGTAGGATTAACATTCCAAGAGGTTACAGATTCCAGAACTGTACTGTCTTTAAAATCTTTCCACGCTCCAGTTGTTGTGAGAAGACCCAGCAATATACACATCTATGGTGCGCCGGGGCGCACACAAGCATTTAGGTCATAACTCCGTCAGGTACAAAAGTTTCTAGTGAAGCCCGTTAGAAGTGTAACGGGTAGAAACATCACCTTCCTGCTTCTTATTCGCATACTTATGACGCTGTATAGCTGTCCTGATACGGATAACAATAAAAACACCTATGATAAGCGACCACATGATAACTGTTGCAAAGAATCCCCACTGGGCAATCTTACCCAATGTCACAGCAGCTAAAACCATAATTAAAACCTCCCTTATCTGCTTAATAACAACATGAATCCGACTTTTCATGCTGCTAAGTAAACACACAAGCACAAGGCATACAACCAGGGAGAAGGAGTATCTCCCCGATTGCTAAATCCTGTAGTAATGTTATGAGGGGTTATTACTACCAAAAGATTGCGATTCTTGCACAGGCATTAAGCCCATCGCATGGAGCAACCCCAGAGTAATAACGAAACTATTTTGCAGCCTTTCCAGTAGGCTGGACGAAATCAAGCCCCTTAATATAGAGTACTGTCTTTCCTCCACTGGCTTTCATGCCATACTGAACCTTTGCGAGTGCAGGAAGACCAACAGCCTTTGCACGCTCATAGAAATCAACTGGCATTTTTTCTCTTAATGGTGCATAGCCAAGAGTTCCAGTTTCTTCATCAAAATGACTTGCAGAAATATCACCACAAGCAACATAAGACATAGTGCAGCCAACAACATGTTCACCGACTCCAGACTCTGGAGCAATGTCATAGGGCTTTCCAACACTCAAAATAGTAATTAAATCTTCCATAATTCTTTCCTTTCTGGCCTATCATCTTCAAAGCAATCGCCGGCTAATACGATCACGACACGGATAGTCGCTTTATCCGTGTTTCGAAATAAAAAGGGAGGAATGTAAAAATATAAAGTTAAGGCGCATAGCTCGCCAAACTATCAAATAAAATCAAGAAGAATGTCATAGATTCTAACAAAATTCATGCAACGATCCATATCAAGAAAAACAGAATGAGTACGATCACAATAACCGATATACTTAACTTTATCAGAATCTTTATATTTTAAAGATTCCTCATATAAATAATTAAACTGAGTTAAATATTCATCATACTTTGCTAACCAGGTACTTCTGAAATTTCTGAAAAAATTATGCTTTTCTTCCTCAATCATTAAAAAAAGGGTAAACAAATCATTATCACTTAAATCACTCTTAAGCATATCAATTTGTTCACCCGTTAAAATATCTTTTAAAATCATAAAATACCTCTTTTCCGAGCTGCTCCGACATTGCTAGATTGCCAGCCCTTTGATATAATTATTTGTTAAGATAGCCCTACCGCTAAACAGTAGCGGTTTGTCTGCGGTATGTAACTATCTTTATTTGATTACAGGTAAATTATAATCGCAAATGCGAGTAAAGTCAATAAAAATATTTGCAAATGCGAATATAAATGAAAGGAGTAAAATGACTATAAATGAAAAGATATTTGAAGAAATAAAAGAAAAAAGATTGAAAAAAGCAGACCTAGCCAGATTATTACAAGTAAATACATCAGTAATAGCAACATGGGAAAAAAGAGGAACAAACCCACCAGCAGAATATTTAACTCGAATATGCGAATTTTTAAATATAACAATATATGAATTACTGGGGATAGAAAACGAAAATAAGATACAAGAAGCATATAACGCAGCTGATCCAGGTACACAAGCAGCAATAAGAAAACTATTGGATATTAAAGATCAGGAACAGAACCAGGACGAAAAATTATTATCTTCCAAGATTGGATAAACAGACATAAAAATTGACAATGCAGCATAACAATGATAATATAAAGATGTAAAAAGAGTGCTACCGATAGACGGTTAGCCCTTACAATAAGTGTTAAAAAATAACCGCTTAGTTTTCCGGACTGGGGCGGTTATTTTTTGGGTTTATTATATACTGTAACAACAAGCATAATGATTGAATTAAATCAGAATATGCAGCAATTAGAAAGTTATTAGATATTAAAAAACCAGGAAGAGTTATTTACTTCCAAGATTGGATAAAAAACAGACATTTGACATAAATATATTAATAGAGTATTATAATAATACAAAGAGACTTACCGATAGACGGTTTAGCCTTTAGAAATTTTAACTGTTAAAAAATAACCGTTTCCTTTGGCTGAGGGCGGTTATTTTTTTGGCTTTTTATCAGAAAGAATAACAACAAGTGTTATAACTTCAATCAATACAAGTGTATATGTAAGAAGATCTGAAAAAGATACCATGTCTATCACCTCCCTTCTGAAGAGGCTAAGACTAAACCGCCTACCGAGAATGATAAGTCCCAAAAGGATAATATCATACAAAAATAACAAAAGCAAATGAAGATTAAGGCTTTTAATCTAGGTGTCCCGGGTTCGAACCCCGGTGGGCTCATTGTCAAGGGAATGGTTGGTTGACCATTCCCTTTTTTCTTTTTGTGTCTGGTGACTAGGGGGAGAACAGGTGTCTTGTGAAGAAATTCATTCTTTATTATTTCCAAGTAGTAATTATTATGATTTTGAGAAACCGCATAAATGCTGGGAATGTTTGAAGGTGAGTTGGGCACTTTTGTGGCACTTGGTGTCAGGGGGAGTAGAATGATTGATAATTGTAGTTTTAACTTGGGTGAGTTTTATGTTAAAATGGGTAAAACAAATCGGGATTTCATGAAATGTTAAGAGGAAGCTAATGAGAATGATTGTAGATAAAAAGAAATCAATAGCATTAATTATTATTTTGGTTACAATTGTTGTTATTATTTTTTGTGGTCGATATTATTTTGCACACAATAAAAGTTATAAAAATGAGGCAATTGAAAAAGGAGATTATATATATCTTAATGGAGTTAGATATTCTCAAACGTCGGAACTAGAAAATTATAAAATATTAAATGTGGTAATTTGTACATCTGATAGTGGGAGAAAATTATATGAGATAGAAGAATATCCTGATTATGAATATATTGCGGGATATTATGCATGGGACGGCGTAATATATAAAAAAGATGAAACAGACAGATAACTTCCAGTTTCCAGACTATATTTTACAGAATACCCGCAAATCACCAACCTACAACCATATATAATAACTATGATACAAAGAAACAGAGCAGGTACTTGAGTAAAGAAACTTAAGTGCTTGCTCTTATTTTATTTATAGGAGGTTGTTATGGACGACAGAATGAATAATGTGATGTATCAAAGATAGATAATCAGTCTCAGGAAGATGTCAGCAACACTCCTGAGACTATTTTTGTACTGACTAATTTCAAAAAGCATTTTAGGAAATGATTCAAGAGGCCATTAAAGAGAACTTGGAGAAGGCAGATGTAATCCCTGACAATCTGTATTACTATAACGCCGTAAATGACGCTGTAAGCATTGTGAAATAGGAGGCTGGCATGAAATATGCATTTAGGAGTGAAAAAGAACTTCAGGAGGTTATATTTTGGTCGCTTGTCAGATTAAAAAAACATCACTATTACCAACATCAATATTAACATTATTAATATCGGAGGTAACATGATGGATGTCCAAAAGAAAAGACCGCCGCCTTGTCTATGATATCTTGCTTCATTGTAAACAATATCTAGCACCATCCATACAATGTTGTACAATGAAAATCCTAATATAAAACTGCGTTCTACAATAAACTTACTTGTTAAAGCAAAATACACTGAAAAAACAGTATATGTAATGCATAAACCAAATGCACTATTGATTAATATTGCCACAAACTTTGAATACATTTTTTACTCCTTCCATTTTCTTTACACATATATCGTTGGAAATTATTATAGCATGGATTTGGACAAATATCATTCAACTGTTGTGATATTGCCTTAATAAACATTATTATGATTTTGGGCACTTTTGTGGCACTTGGCGTCAGGGGAAATAGAATGATTGTAAATGGAAGTTCTAACTTGGTTGAGTTTTGTGTTAAAATGGGTAAAATGAATTGTAATTTATAGAGAAAAGCACATGTCAAAGAATCTTTGCGTAACTATATATGCAATGTAATGTGATGATTGCTTTATTTTGAACATTATTTTTCGGATAATATTATTGAAAGGAGGTCGTAATATTATGAATATAGGAAATCAAATATTGAACATTCGGAAAGAAAATCAATTAACACAAGAGGAGTTTGGCAATTCGATATTTCTCTTGACACATTACTAAAGGAGAATTCGAAAATGGTACAATCTATGGATAAAGA